>Ga0129307_1000250_pt1 | contig 93006 bp, 76 predicted proteins | sample P1105metagenome_FD_94437 | JGI IMG/M metagenome (GOLD analysis project Ga0129307, IMG submission 94437) | Capybara group fecal microbial communities from Wisconsin, USA - P1105 metagenome | ecosystem: Host-associated > Mammals > Digestive system > Large intestine > Fecal | place: USA: Wisconsin... | reverse complement strand
TAGAGACTGTAATAGAAAATCAGAAAATCTAGGGTAAAAAGCTGCGATTACAGGTCGCAAAGCTTTTTAGGGAATATGCGAAAATTCTTATCAAAAGAATTTTCGACATGTGACCGTGCCCTAGATTTTCTGATTTTCGTATGTACAGTGTCTTAGATTACGGAACCGTAGTTAAAATGATTTGCCACAGCCTTTCGTACGTAGTCTATCCACCAACTTCCCATAACAAAACTTATAGGAAATCACTTGCCACGGAGAGTTTTAAAGAAGTCTTTAAGCATCTTGCTGCACTCTTCTTCAAATATCCCACTATGACTTTCCACCTGATGGTTAAACTTATCTACATGAAAAAGATCTAGTATGGAGCCACAGCACCCTGCCTTTGGATTCATGCAACCCATGTACACTCTTTTGATACGAGATTGAACGATGGCACCTGCACACATCTGGCAAGGTTCTAATGTTACATACATATCGCAATCTTCAAGACGCCAATCCCCAAGTTTTTTAGATGCCTTTTTTATTGCAATTAATTCTGCATGGGAAAGAGTATTTTTATCGGTTCTTCTTCTATTATACCCTCTAGCTATTATTTTACCATCATATACAATTACACAGCCTATTGGAACCTCTCCAATTTCAGCAGCCTTTTTTGCCTGCTTTATAGCCTCTTTCATATACTTCTCTTCTACATTCATATAAAATACATCCTTTAATGCAAATGGCCCTAACTCATCTAAAAGGTGATTTAAGGCCACTTCCACAACATTCTTATTTCAACTTTTCATCAATCATATCCCAAATACTGTCTGTTTCCATAGTAAGTTTCCAGAAAGCAGCACCTGCTATATCATAGGTTGATACTAAATCCAGTTTGTTGCTTAAGGATTGTTCATCTTCTATCCAAATCTGAGTAAACTCGCCAGTAGTATCATCAGTAAGTGAACCGTAATTCAATCCACTCTCCTCATCAAAGGAAGTAGCGATACCATTTTCCTTAATATAATCAGTCACCGTATCCATGCCAACAGCCTTTGAACTAATGGCATAATTTCCATTAACTGAATCCTCAACAATTTTAGCATCCTTATCTGCATATTCCTCAGGTGTCTTTGTCCAGATTCTTGTATAGAATGGAAGACCTACAACAACCTTACTTGCATAATCACTTCCGATTTCATCTATGGTATTGGTAATACCATTTTCAACATAGGAATATGATGAAACAGGACCTGCATCATCACTTGAAGTGTTGTATTCATCATATGCCATGATAATTACATAATCAACCACCTCTGCTTGTGCAGCTCTGTCATAGTAATATGACCAGTCTGCCGGCACATATGTATCAACAGAAAGAACCAATCCCTCTGTACGACACTTAATTGATAATTCTCTTATAAATTCAATATATGCCGGACCGTTTTCTTCTGTTATATACTCAAAGTCAATATTTACGCCATCAGCGCCACATTTCTTAACTTGTTTAATTATATTCTTTATAAGCTTTGTTCTTCTATTGGTATTGGAAATAACTTCATTTACAATATGAACTCCGTCCCTACCTGTTTTAAAGTCATCCACAAGTACCCAAACGTCCATGCCAAGGTCATGAGCAGTATCTACATAATCAGAAGATACTATTGAACTTATTGCTCCCTTTGATGACTTGACTGAAAGCCAAGTTGGAGAGATAACATTCAATCCCTTTGTATTTTTTACATCATCCTTAAGTCTGTAATTAGCAGTTGTATTTGTTACCTGATGCCATCCTAAATTAATCTTGTCTTCCCTTGTAATTGATGTGTATTTTTCAAGTTCCTTGGAAGGATTTGTAGCTATAAATTCTGTATCTGTAAGTGTTGATGTTTTTATAAATCCAATTACTCCATCCTCAGTCATAACTTCGGTAAAATCATTTTCTGTAAGTCCTGTAAGAAGAAGTTTTTCGCCAATCTTTGCTTCCTGATAAATAGGAGCAGTAACATCAGAGTCATTTCTGATGTTGTCAATATTATTTGCATATGCATATGGCAATGGATCAAAGGTAGCAGTTATACATATTCTGTTTGGTGATTTGTAAACATTCGTTACAATTCCTGTAAGTTCCTTAACAAATTCCAAATCGATGTATAAATCATCATTAATCTGAAGTGTAATATCATTATCCCAGCTTAAGTCTTCACTACCCTTTGTATATTTGGCTCCACCTATCTTAAACTTCACAAGCTCCGTTGGAGTTGTATATAATATAGAGGTTTCATCGCTATCCCAGTAAAACTTATCACTGATTTTATTTCGAATTGTCTCGTATCTTACATAGTACACGCTATTTTGGTAAATAGCCTTATAATCACTTAACATTCCTGATATTACAACCGCATAAACATCATCGGTCATCTGTGAACCATCACTCTCAACAAGATTAAATGCCTCATAAAGATTTGCATATTTATTGCTTTCAATCTTAAATCCACTTTTTTTCATGTAGAAAATAGTTCCGGCAATAGCCACCAATGCAACCAAAGTTACTATTACTTTTTTATACACTTCTCATTCCCGCCTTTAAATTTCTGCTAATTTATTCAAAGCATCTTTGTCTATAATTAAATTACAATGCTCTTTTATCATACTCTCATATAAGTCTGAAAACTCTGTTTTTTCAGCATATTCAGAAAGAATATCCACGCTGTATTCATATACTGTGGTATCAACATCCAAGTCATCAAGAATTACCACAAATCCATCTCCAAACTCATATAAATAACTATTACCATCAAATATACCCTTTAACTGTTTTGCAACTTTAATAAGGTTTTTGGTATCTCTGAAGAAATATACACATGCCTCATCTAACACATCTTCTTCATTTCCAACACTATCACCGACAGCATCCTCAAAATCGACGCTTCCTGATGCCCAATTACCGAAGGCCTCTTTCATTTTATTATGAATTGACTTTTTAATATCATCTTCTCTCTGCCTTGATATCATTTTGCTGACCTTATCTATATTGGACATATCATCCACCTTTGTAATGGTAAATACTATGTTTCCAGGCATACTTGCTGTTGCTTCAATAACCAATGGCTTGTCATTAGGTTCAAAGCCAAACTCTTCGTGTGCCCTTATGATTATATCTCTAAAAAACTTTGGAGCATTTCCTTCTCCGCTTACTATTTCCCTTAACTCTAACTTATAATCTTCTATTTCCTTTTTCCCTATTGTGCATCTTATGGAGTTTTCATTAATTTTCTCAAGTTTCATAATTTACCTCCTTTCAAATGGTTTGCCTTATTATATCTTATTTTGGCAAATGAGTAAAGTCTATTGTAATATCGGCAAATATCCCCAAAATAGAACCACTTATGCATACATAAGAATAGCTGCTGCTATAGCTGCATTTAATGATTCAGACTTCCCATACATAGGAATCTTAACATACTCATGAGCCATTTTAGCTAATTCCTCACTAATACCTCTTCCTTCATTTCCTATAATAAAACCATAATTATTAGGATAATCAATTTCATTGTAATACTTATTACCCTCTAAATGAGCAGCATATACAACATACTTATCCTTGATTATCTCCATGTCCTTAATTAAATCATCACTAACATAAATATTGCTTCTAAGTAAAGAACCCATTGTAGAACGAACCACCTTAGGGTTATAAATATCCACACAACCCTTTGATAAAATAAATCCCTTAACTCCAGCAGCCTCACCGGTTCTTATAATTGTGCCTATGTTTCCCGGATCCTGAATATCCTCGAGAATCATTATGATATTCTTACCTCTGTCTGTTTTGTAATCATCTGATAATAATTCATCCAAAGATACATGCCTCATTTTAACTATGGCCATAACACCCTGAGGAGATACAGTATCACTTGCTTTCTTAAAAACAGAATCGCTAAAAACAATTGTTTCTTTTTTGTCCATTAGATTTCCAATATTATTTAAATCAGCATTTTTACTGCTCACCTTAAGAGCATAATCCTTAAAGTCCTTGAAAAAACTTTCAGACATAATAAGAGTATCTAGATCTTCTGCTTTTACTTCGGATACCTCACGAATACCTTCACATACAAAGCAATCTTCCTTTTGTCTTGCCTTACTTTTTTCCAAAAGTTTCATCACTCTTTTAACATTTTTATTGTCAGGAGATTTAATTATTTCCATTATTATTTCCTTCTGCCGTAATTCATAAAAATATATTTATCATAAGTAATTGCCACATTACCATTTCCAAGAATTTCTTCACATCGTAAGATAAATTCCCGCTCTCCATTTACAAGTATATTTGCCGGCAAATAATTCTTTTTCTTTTCTTTTTCAAGATAAAGAACCACTCTGTCCTTTCCCGGATACTCATCCATAAGGCTTTCTATCTTATCAAATTGCTTTTTATAATCCTCTTCGCTTGCAAATTTAAACCATACTTTTTTAGGCACATCTTCAAATCCCACAATATTCTGAGCAATTATCTTAACGCTTCCATCATCGTCAATTTGAATCTTGCCCTCTATTAAAACCTTACTACCTTCTACAAGTTTTTCCCTACATTTGCTATAGCTATTTGGAAATACCACAACTTCTACATCCCCAAATAAATCTTCAATATTTAGAAATGCCATAAGTTGATTTCTCTTAGTGGTCTTTGATTTAACTTCTGAAATAATTCCTCCTATAACAGTAAAACTTCCATCCTCCACTAAACTATTAACTGAAATTATTTCACCATTTTCATTTTCACTAACTTCTGCAACAAAATCAGCTGTTGTATTTTTAACATTTGCCTTAAGTAATCCTGTATAATTCTCAAGAGGATGACCACTTACATAAATACCTAATACTTCTTTTTCATAAGAGAGCATTTCCTCTTTTTCATACTCTTCGACATCTGGAAGAGGAGTCTTTATGCTTTTCTTAACTTCCTCATCTCCCATGTCAAAAAGACTCATCTGACCTTCCATAGTCTTTTTCTTGCTATCAGCCACATCACTAAGAATTATTGGGAAAGCTATCATCATCTGTTTTCTATTGGCTTTAAAACTATCAAAAGCTCCTGCCTTTACAAGGTTTTCAACAATGCCCTTGTTAACACTTTTTCCAGACATACGAGTAGCAAAATTATCCATGTCTGTAAATTCGCCACCTAAATTTCTCTCCTCAACTATTCTCTCAACAACGCCTTCACCAACCTTTTTTATGGCTGAAAGACCATAAATAATACTATCGCCGGATACGGCAAATGCACTTTCTCCCTTATTAATATCCGGTGGTAATATCTTTACTCCCATTTCCTTACAAACGGAAATATACTGGGACACTTTGCTTGTAACATTCATGACGCTTGTCATTAATGCTGCCAAATATTCCACTGGATAATAATATTTAAGATAAGCTGTTCTCATGGATACCACAGCATATGCTGCGGCATGGGATTTGTTAAATGCATACTTTGCAAAATCCACCATGGAATCATAGATTCTATTGGCAGCCTCTTCTTTAATATTTCTCTCCAAACATCCCTTAACAAAGTTTTCCCGCTCTTCAAGCATGACGGATGTTTTCTTTTTAGACATGGCTCTTCTTAGGTTATCACTTCTTCCCATGGAAAAACCACCTAAATCTCTTACTATTTGCATAACCTGTTCCTGATAAACTATACATCCATAGGTAGGTTCTAGAATTGGAATTAATTCAGGGCATTCATAGGTTATGCTATCTTTATCATTTTTACCCTTGAGATATTTTGGAATAAAATCCATTGGGCCTGGTCTGTAAAGAGAAATGCCTGCTACTATATCTTCAAAATTGTCCGGCTTTAATTCCTTCATAAAGTTTTTCATACCCGGACTTTCAAGCTGAAACACGCCTTCGCATTTGCCCTGACCAATCATACCTAATACTTCTTTATCATTAAGGTCTATGTTTTCTATATCAACTTTTATGCCTCTGTTTTTTTCAACAAGGTCACAGGTTTCCTTAATAACTGTTAAGTTACGAAGAGCTAAAAAGTCCATCTTAAGAAGACCTAACTCTTCAATTGTAACAGCTTCATACTGGGTGGTAATCACACCGTCAACTGATCTTGAAAGTGGTACATAATCCCCCACAGGATCATTACAAATAACCACTCCCGCAGGGTGAATTCCTATGCTTCTCTGTAACCCTTCAAGCTTCATGCACATGTCAAGGAATTCTTTTTTTTCACTATCAGTTGCATAAAGAGCTCCTAAATCCGGATTAGTTTCTATGGCTTCCTTTAGTTTAATCTTTGGAGTAGGTGGAACCATTTTTGCAAGTACATCAACTTCTGCATAAGGAATCTCCAATACTCGTCCCACATCCCTGATTACTCCACGAGCAGCCATGGTACCAAATGTTATTATTTGAGAAACCTTCTCTCTTCCATATTTTTCCGTAACATAATTTATAACTTCTTCTCTTCTATTTACGCAAAAATCAATATCCACGTCGGGCATGGTTACACGCTCAGGATTTAAAAAACGCTCAAAAAGCAAATTATATCTTATTGGATCAATATCCGTAATTCTTAAGCAATAACTTACCACACTACCTGCGGCAGATCCTCTTCCCGGCCCAACTGGAATATCATTGCTTTTTGCATAATTGATAAAGTCCCAGATAATAAGGAAATAGTCAACAAAGCCCATATTATTAATGGTCTCAATTTCATAATCAAGCCTTGCATTAATTTCTTCCTTTGTTTTACCTATTTTTTTACAAACACTTTCAGGATATCTGTATTCCAAGCCTTCCTTACAAAGTTTTCTTAAATAGCTTAATGAATCAAATCCCTCTGGAACCTGATACTTTGGAAGATGATGATTTCCAAACTCTATTTCTACATTACATCTTTCCGCAATTTTATGAGTATTCTCTATTGCTTCCCTTGCATATGGGAACAATGAAATCATTTCTTCTTCAGATTTAATATAAAACTGACCACCCTCATATTTCATACGGTTCTCATCGCTTACAAATTTACCGGTCTGAATGCATAATAAAATATCATGACCTTTTGCATCATCCTTTGTAAGATAATGAGCATCATTGGTACATATTAATTCAATTCCTGTTTCTTCATGTAATCTTAAAAGGTTTGAATTAACCATTTTTTGTTCAGGAATACCATGATCCTGCATTTCCAAAAAATAATTGCCTTTACCAAAAATCCTTTCATACTTTAGCGCAACCTCTTTACCCTTTTCATACTCGCCCTTGGATAAGTGTCTTGCCACTTCTCCAGCAAGACAAGCGCTGGTACAGATTATGCCCTCATGATACTTTTCAAGTATTTCCACATCAACTCTTGGTTTATAATAAAAACCATCTATAAAGCCAGCAGAAACAATCTTGGAAAGATTCTCATAACCTTTATTATTTTCAGCCAGAAGAATAAGGTGATAGTATCTCTCTGCATCCTTATCCAAATCTTTTTCAAATCTTGAGTTAGGAGCAACATAAACTTCGCAGCCAATAATCGGTTTGATTCCTGCTGCTTTACACGCTTTATAAAATTCAATTACGCCATACATAACGCCATGGTCTGTGATGGCAATGCTGTCCATACCAAGTTCTTTGGTTTTTTCTACAAGTTCCTTGATTTTATTGGAACCATCAAGAATACTATACTGGGTATGTACATGTAAATGTGTAAATGCCATTATGTCCTCCTAAAAAAATAAACACCTCTTAATGACTAGATCAATAAGAGGTGTAATGTATTTAAATTCTATTCAGCCTGATTTAAGTATTCGTAAAGTGCACTAACAGCTTCTTCCTCATCTTCACCATCGCACTCAATTTCAACCACATCACCAGACTTTATTCCTAAAGTCATCATACCCATAAGGCTTTTTGCATTAACATGCTTATTATCACTAACTACATGAATAACGCTTCTGTACTGACTCGCTATCTGAATTAATTCTGCAACTGGACCTACGTCGCTTCCTGCTGAAATGTTTACAGATACTTCCTTTGAAACCATAAAACTATCCTCCTATTAATTCTGTCTTAGGCTGTCTGCTATCTCACTTATTTTTCTAAGCCTATGATTTACCCCTGACTTTCCTATGGGATTCTCCAATGCTTTTCCCAATTCAACTAGTGAAGCATCAGGATTAGAAAGCCTAACTAATGCCACCTCATACAAAGTATCAGGCAAACTGTCAAGTCCCCTTTTATCCTTAATCAGATTAATATCTTCAATCTGCCTTACTGCAGTTTTTACAACCTTTGAAATATTGGCAGTTTCGCAATTAACCTGTCTGTTTAAGTTATTTCTAACATCCTTAAGGATTCTTATATTTTCGAGTTTCATTAAACAGTTATGTGCTCCACATACATTAAGAGTGTCAACTATCAATGAGCCCTCTTTGATATATACCACAAATCGATTGCCTCTTGCAACCTTTTTTGACTCAATATCAAATTTTTGTAATATTTGCTGTATTTTCAAGGTTTTTTCCCTCAAATTACATACAATTTCAAGGTGGTATGATTTGTTAGGATCTGTAATGGAACCTGCTGCTAAGAACACACCTCTTAAATAAGCCCTTTGACAACAAGTTTTTGAATAGTCATCCTTTTCAATTAATCTCAGAATTTCCTGTGTAACTATATTATTCTTAATTACCACTATGTAAGTCTTATATTCATTTTTCGATACTCTAATTAGTATCTCGGGTTTAACTTTAAAATTTTTATAAAGCAGTATGCTTAATCTACGGGCTACCGCTATATTTTCCGTATTTATCTTAATAGAATAATTATCAAAGGCTGAAACATGTATTCCTCCACACATGGTGATGATTGCCACTATTTCTGCATTAACACAATGTTCCTTACCGCAAGGCAGTTTTGATAACTCTTCCTTAACTTCACTTGAAAAAGACATATCTTCCCTCAAACTATTTCTTTATATCTTTGTGCTCAAGTTTTACTCCATAACCTTCTTTTCCACTTAAATACTCATATAACTTAATTGCCATGGTTACGGAACGATGCTTGCCACCGGTACAGCCAATGGCAATAACCAACTGATTCTTGCCTTCAGCAGCATATGCTGGCACCAAAAAGTCTATCATATCCTTAAACTTTTCCCAAAACTCCTTTGAAGTATCAGAATTCATTACAAAATCCCTTACCTCCTGATCTTCACCGGTTTTGTTTTTAAGATTCTCATCATAATATGGATTTGGCATAAATCTTACATCAAAAACCAAATCTGCTTCCTGCGGAATACCATATTTATAACCAAAAGACATAACCCTGATAAAAAGATTATTATAGCTCATATTGGCCATATATATCTTTTCAAGTTCTATTCTTAAATCCCTGATTAATATATTTGAAGTATCAATTATATAATCCGCTCTCTTCTTTAAGAAGGCTAATTTTTCTCTTTCTCTCATAATGCCATCTTCTAATTCACCATATCTTGAAAGAGGATGATACCTTCTGGTTTCCTTATATCTTTTCACAAGAACTTTGTCATTTGCATCCAAAAACAGAATTTCAAATTCTCTTTTATTATCTTCTAAGAGTTTAAGATAATCAGATAAAAGCGGAAGCATTTCTCCACTTCTAATATCCACTCCCAAAGCAACCTTTTCAATTTCACTGTTTGGATTAAATGTTAAATCGGCAAATTTATCCACCAGTTTTATTGGAAGATTGTCTACGCAAAAGAATCCAAAATCCTCAAGTATTTTAAGAGCACTACTTTTTCCTGCTCCACTCATTCCGGTTACAATAACAAATTTCATATTTCCCTCTTATTCTATAATTTTAACTTCCGGTTCTAATTCTACTCCATATGTTTCTCTAACTGTTTTTCTAATATTATTGATTAATTCAATAACATCAGAAGCTTTCGCATTATCTTTATTAATTACAAAGCCTGCATGTTTTTCTGATACGCATGCACCGCCAACACTACTTCCCTTTAAATTACAATCTTCAATTAGTTTTCCTGCAAAATATCCTTCAGGTCTTTTAAATGTACTTCCTGCACTTGGATATTCCAATGGCTGCTTTTCTCTACGGCGTCCATTTAAATCATTCATAAGGTTTTTTATTTCTTCCTTATCTCCCTTACCAAGTTTAATATAAGCACCTAAAACAATAAAGCCTTCTTTTTCAACAATACTTCTTCTGTAAGAAAACTCCATGCCTTTATTATCAATTTCCCTTATGTTTCCATCTCTATCCAAAACCTTAACAGAAATAATAACATCCTTTAATTCTCCACCATAGGCTCCGGCATTCATAACAACACCGCCACCTAGTGTACCTGGAATACCACTTGCAAACTCAAATCCCTTTAATTCTTCATTTAAGGCAAGCATTGCAATCTTTGATAATAATGCACCGCTCTGTGCATAAATAGTATCTTCTGAAACTAGTTTTATATCTGAAAACCTGTTTCCTATCTCAATAATTACACCTCTAAATCCATCATCAGAAAAAAGCAGATTACTACCATTCCCTATAATATAGAATCTTAGAGATGCTTCCTTACAATAGGATATAACTTCCCTTAATTCTTCCTCAGAAGAAATGGAAACAAATGCGTCAGCAAGACCACCTATTCTAAATGTTGTATGATTCTTCATGGCTTCATCAAATTTAACATTTTCGCATATTTGTTCAAGTTTTTCTTTAACTGTGTTTTCCATGATTTACCTTTCAAACTAGATTATATAAAATGCGTAATATTCATTGCAGTTTTATTCAAAGTCATTTTTAACAACCATGGCTGCTGCGCCATACATACCTGCATCATTGCCCAAACTTGCAAGGAGTATTTTTGTATCCTTGCTTGCTCTAAAGACTTCTTTTTTATATACATCGCTTACCGCATCAACCAAAATACTTCCTGCCTTGCTTACTCCACCACCAATAAGAAATGCTTCAGGATCAACAATACATCCTAAATATCCCATAACTTTTCCTAAATATGTTCCAAGTTTAGCAACAACTTCAAGAGCAAGTTTATCACCTGACTTTGCATAATCAAAAACATCTTTGGCAGTTATTTCATCAAGTTCTCTAAGACTTGATGCCTCTTCACTCTTTTCAAGAATTCTCTTTGCTTCCTTTACAACACCTGTGGCAGATGCATACTGCTCAAGGCACCCCTTCTTTCCGCAATTACAACTATCTGTTTCTTCATCATTAACCTGAATATGACCAATTTCAGCAGCGGCACCATTAAATCCGGCAACAATCTTATTGTTAATAACAACACCTCCACCAACACCTGTGCCAAGTGTAATCATTACCATGCTGGATAAACCTTTTCCACCGCCTACCCAGTTTTCACCAAGAGCTGCAACATTTGCATCATTGGCTGCCTTAACATTAGCACATTCGAACACTTCCGACATACGCTCTTCTATGTTAAACTCTCCCCAGCCTAAGTTTACACAACCAAGTACTCTTCCGTCATCTGTTACAGGACCTGGAACACCACATCCATAACCTATAATCTGTCCCTTTGTTACACCCTTTTCAACCATTTTATTATTAATGGACTCTGCCACATCTGTAAGGATAAACTCTCCGTTATTATCTTTTCTTGTAGGCACCTCCCACTTATCAAGTAAAAGTCCTTCTTCCTTAAAAAATCCAACCTTTACTGTTGTTCCACCTATATCAATTCCAAATAAATACTTATCCATACTAATACTTCCTTCATACTTAAATTATTATATATTTATTATTTATATTTTATAAAATGTTAATAAACTACTCACTTTCCTTGTCCTGATTTTTGAACATATTTTGAGTAATTCTATCATATAATTCCTTAGCCGCATTGTAACCCATCAGCTTCTGTCTATGATTTACAGCAGCACACTCAACTATAACCGCAAGGTTTCTACCTGGTCTAATAGGAATAGAGTGACAAACAACCTTATTGCCTAAGAACTCTGTATATGTATCCTCAAGTCCAAATCGATCATATTCCTTTTCTCTGTCCCACTCTTCAAGTTTTATAACCATATCAATGTTTTGGGTTTCCTTTACCGATTCAACACCAAAAAGAGTCTTTACATCAATAATGCCGATACCTCTAAGTTCAATAAAATGTCTTGTTATATCAGGAGATGTACCAACTAATGTTTCATCACTTACTCTTCTGATTTCTACCACATCATCAGTAACAAGACGATGCCCCCTCTTTAATAATTCAAGAGCAGTTTCACTTTTACCAATACCACTCTCACCCATAATAAGAACACCTTCACCATAAACATCAACTAAAACTCCATGTATGGAAATACATGGTGCAAGTTCAACATTTAACCATCTGGTTAACTCATTACTAAACTTACTAGTTTCATTTTTACTGGAAAGAACTGGAACACCATATTTTTTTGCTGTTTCAAGCAAATAAATATCCGGCTCAATATTCTGGCAAACTATAAGACATGGTATGCCACTGCTCATAAGTTGCTGATAAATTGTCATCTTTCTTTCCTTACTCAAACTGTTAAGGTAAGCACTCTCCACATTACCAATAAGCTGTAATCTGTCCTTTTCAAAATGATCAAAGAAACCTGCAAGTTGCAGAGCAGGTCTGTTAATCTCTGGAATTGTTACATCTACCTTATTAGCATCTATTTCAGGTATCAATTCCTTTAATCCATAATTATCAATAACCTTTTGTAATTTAATACTCATATTTTCACCCGGAATCTATCCCCGTCCTTTCTCCAAATTATCTTATAATTATAATATATATTACTATCTGTGTCAAAACCAAAAAACAAGCACCTTTGTGCTTGTTTTTATTTACTACTAATGAAAGAATTCATATACTTTTAAAGCAGCCATTTTATTCATGCCTTCCGTTTTTTCTAGTTCTTCAAGGCTTGCTTTTTCAATTCCATTAATGTCACCAAATGCCTTCATTAAAGCCTTTCGCCTCTTTGGTCCAATTCCTTCTATATCATCAAGTACAGATTTTACCTGATGCTTGCTTCTAAGACTTTTGTGATACTCTATGGCAAATCTATGAGCTTCATCCTGAATTCTAGTAATTAGTTTAAACTCCTCAGAACTCCTTTCCAAAGGAATCTCATTTTCATTATATATCAATCCCCTTGTATTATGATGGTCATCTTTAACCATACCTGAAATTGGGATATTAAGATTTAGTTTTTCCATAACTGAGAGTGCTATGTTTACCTGTCCCAAACCACCGTCCATCATTATTAAATCTGGAAACTTTGTAAAACTACCATCCTCAGGATTTAAACCTTTTTCTAGTAGTTCTTCTCTTTCTTTTAAGCCGTGCTCAAATCTTCTGGTAAGTACTTCCTCCAGACTTTTATAATCATTGGCACCCTTTACCCACTTTATCTTAAATCTTCTATATGCATTTCTCTTAGGCTTGCCATCTTCATAAACAATCATGGAGCCCACAGAATCATAACCATTTGTATTAGAAATATCATAAGCCTCAATACGTTTTGCATAAGATATATTTAATTTATCAGAAATACTCTCTACTGCCTTTGTCGTCCTCTCTTTTTCTCTGATAAGTTTTTCATGATCCTTATACATTACCATCTTTGCATTTTTCTCTGCAAGTTCTAACATCTTTTCCTTATCGCCTTTTTTAGGAACAATTATCTTAACTTTAAAACCAGCAAGTGTCATAAGCCATTGTTCTAATACATCTTTATCGTCAACCTCTGCCTGCACATAAAGACTTCTTGGAATATATGGTGTACCGCCATAATACTGCTTAATGAAGTTTGTTATAACTATGCTCTTCTGTCTATCCTTAGTGTCATTTTGCATATTATCCTTCACTACATCGTGACTGTTTTCTTGCAATTCTCCTTCATCTGTTTCCAACACATCCTGACTTAGCCTTACATAAAAATGTTCTCGTCCAATCAATTTTCCATCCCTTATAAAGAATACCTGAACTACCGCGTCCTTATCTCCTATGGCTGTTGCAATAACATCCCTATCATCAAAACTATGACTGGTAATCTTTTGATGTCCTGAAATATGTTTTACACTATCAATCAAATTCTTATATTTGCCCGCATCTTCAAAATTTAAGTCAGCGGAAGCCTTATACATTTTTTCCTCAAGTTCCTTAATAATGCCGTCTATGTTTCCAGATAAAAAGTCAAGTAATCCATCCACATTCTTTTTATATTCATCTTTAGATATGTTACCTATGCATGGTGCATCACATCTGTTAATGTGATAATTAAGACACGCCCTGTCTGAATATAACCCTGTATTTGTTTTCAAGCTATTATTACCAGTTTGAAAACCTTCACTTGCTGTAATAGACTTACTACAAGTTCTAACTTTAAAAAGACCGGCTGCAAGTTCTATGGTATCCTTAACTGCGCCGGCACTTGTAAATGGACCATAATACCTGCTTTTATCCTTGTTCATACGACGGGCAAATAAAACTCTTGGAAAATCTTCTTCAACAGTAACCCTTATAAACGGATAACTTTTATCATCCTTAAGCATGGTATTATACTTTGGTCTGTGTTTCTTTATTAAATTACATTCTAAAATAAGAGCTTCAAGTTCCGAATCTGTTACTATATATTCAAAGTAAGCAATTTTCGTAACCATCTGCTCTATCTTAGTACTTTTCTTTGTGCTTTTTCTAAAATATTGCCTTACTCTTTTCTTAAGGCTAATGGCCTTGCCCACGTATATAATATTATCTTTCTTATCATGCATAAGATATACGCCGGGCAAGTCCGGTAGTTTTTTTAATTCTTCTTCAATATCAAACATATTATTCTTTTATATCTGTTTCAGAATCAGCCTTAACATCTTCTTTTTCTGCATCGGAATCAACCTCGATATTCTCCTCTTCAGAAGCACTTTCCTCTCCTCTGACTCTTCTAAAGATTTCCATGAATTCCTTACCGGTAATGGTTTCTTTTTCATAAAGGAAAGCTGCAATTTCATCAAGAATATCTCTGTTTTCAGAAAGTAATCTCTTGGCTTCTTCGTAAGCATTTTTAATAAGTTCACGAATCTCTCTGTCAACTTCAGCCTGAGTCTCTTCACTGCAATTAAAGCTTGCTCCGCCATCTAAGTATCTGCTTTCTATGGTTTCTAAGCTTACAAGGCCAAACTTTTCAGACATACCATACTGAGTAATCATAGCTCTTGCAATGTCCGTTGCCTTTTCCATATCATTGCTGGCACCGGTAGTTACTGTATCAAACACCAATTCTTCAGAAGCACGTCCGGCAAGAAGTGTAACAAGTCTTGCTTCTAATTCCTTCTGAGTCATAAGATATTTTTCTTCCTCAGGAACACTCATGACATAGCCAAGACTTCCCATGGTTCTTGGAACAATTGTAATCTTCTGTACAGGTTCTGCATCCTTTTGTAAAGCAGTGGCAAGAGCATGTCCCACTTCGTGGTATGCAACAGTTTTCTTTTCCTGTTCTCCTAATACTCTATCCTTCTTTTCCTTACCTGCAATAACAACTTCCACAGACTCAAAAAGATCTGCCTGAGAAATAGCTGTTCTTCCATTCTTAACAGCAAGTATTGCTGCTTCATTTATCATGTTTGCAAGATCTGATCCAACTGCTCCACTGGTTGCCATTGCAATAGCTTCAAGATCAACTGTTTCATCCATAGCAACATCTTTTGAATGAACCTTTAAGGTATCAATTCTACCCTTAAGATCTGGTTTATCTACAATTATTCTTCTATCAAAACGACCTGGACGAAGAAGTGCCTTATCTAATATTTCAGGTCTATTGGTAGCTGCAAGAAGGAACACACCTTTTGATGTATCAAAACCATCCATTTCAGATAATAACTGATTTAATGTCTGTTCTCTTTCATCATTTGCCCCGCCATATCTACTGTCTCTGCTTTTACCAATGGCATCAATTTCATCTATAAATACAATACAAGGAGCATGTTTTTGTGCCTGTTCAAAGAGTGAACGCACACGACTTGCGCCTACACCTACAAACATTTCCACGAAATCAGAACCCGATAATGAGAAAAATGGAACATTGGCCTCACCTGCAACTGCCTTTGCAAGAAGGGTCTTACCTGTTCCCGGAGGACCTACAAGTAATGCACCCTTTGGTAACTTAGCTCCAATCTTGCTGTATTTATCAGGATTATGAATAAAATCAACTATTTCGGTAAGGGATTCCTTGGCCTCATCCTGACCTGCAACATCAGTAAACTTAACTCCTGTTTCCTTTTGCATGTCGTACATTTTTGCCTTGGATTTACCAACTCCCATAATATCTCCACCATTTTGAGACATCTTTTTAACACCTCTGGATATGATGAGATAAAAGAGTATTATTGGAACAGCATAGATTAAGAACATTATTAATATCTGGTGAGTTGAATCTGTTACTGAACCCTTAAATTCAACTTCCTTGTACTCTTCCTTAAGCTGATTAATAAGTTCAGGGTCATCCAACTGTGCTGTCCAGTATGTCACCTGTAAAACAGAATTCTTATTACTCGTTGGATTAATAATTATTTTGCCACTATCTGTAAATTCAACACTTTCAACTTTTCCTTCATCAAGCATGTCAAGAAACTTATTATAAGTTATTTCTTTTGTTGTTGCTTTATCGGTCATGGTTGAAATTGCAGTTACAACTATAAGTGTGATAAATATGGCTACAATCCAAATAGCAATATTATTTTTCTTATCTTCAGGTTTTCCATTATTGTTATTATTATTATTATTGTTGTTATTATTATCCATAAATACTACCTTTAATCAGAATAATAATCTTATTATTAGTTCTAATTATTTATTCTAATTATTTACTTTAATCATTTATTAACCTATCATCTAGTTTTTATGATAGATTTTTTCGTCCTCTTCATACTTTGGTTCACAAGTAAGTTCAATACCAAGCTTCTTAAATATTTTTTCATCAACAGATGATAACAATACTGTTGAATGTGCGTCACATCCTCTCAAAAGTGGAAGATGCTCTAATGCAAGTTTTGCCACATCACTATGAGCAGCTGTAGCTGAAAGTGCAGTAAGAATTTCATCTGTATGAAGTCTTGGATTGACACTTCCAAGATAATTTGTCTTTAACATCTGAATTGGCTCAATATTATCAGGTGATATAAGTTTAACTTCATCATCAATTCCAGCCAATACCTTAATAGCATTTAATAATGCTGAAGATGCCGCACCTAAAAGTTCACTTGTTTTACCTGTTACAATCCTTCCATCACTAAGTTCAATTGCTGCTGCAGGTTTTCCACCTGTGATCTTTTCCTTTTCAAGTGCAGCCACTGCCACTTTTCTATCCTCTAATGTAACCCCTGCCTGTTTCATAAGGAGTTCAAGTTTCATAATATCATCCTTGGTTTCTCCTTTTCTCTTCTTTTCACAAAGGCTCTTATAATAACGTCTTATTATTTCCTGTCTGGAAGCATCGGATACTGCCTCATCATCAACTATACAGTTACCTGCCATGTTAACACCCATATCTGTTGGAGATTTATATGGACTCTCACCAAATATAAGTTCAAACATTGCATTAACAACTGGGAAAATTTCAATATCCCTATTATAGTTTACTGTTGTAACTCCATAGCTTTCCAAGTGAAATGGATCAATCATGTTAACATCGTTAAGATCTGCAGTTGCAGCTTCATACGCAAGATTTACCGGATGTTTAAGAGGAATATTCCAAATAGGGAATGTTTCAAATTTAGCATATCCTGCATTAATTCCTCTCTTATGTTCATGGTAAAGCTGTGAAAGACATGTTGCCATTTTTCCACTTCCAGGACCAGGTGCTGTAATTACTACCAAAGGTCTTTCAGTTTCAATATAATCATTTTTACCGTATCCTTCATCGCTAACAATAAACTTCACATCACTTGGATATCCAGGAATCTTATAATGTCTGTATGACTTTATGCCCATAGACTCAAGTCTTTTCTGGAAAAGAACTGCTGCAGGCTGATCGGCAAATTTTGTAAGACATACACTTCCCACAAAAAGTCCCACTGATTGGAATGCATCAATTAATCTTAAAACGTCAGAATCATATGTAATACCATAATCTCCTCTGACCTTATTATTTTCTATATCCTCAGCACTAATAACAATAACTATTTCTGCCTGCTCCTTTAACTGGAGTAACATCTGTAATTTTGAATCCGGTTCAAAACCTGGCAATACTCTTGAAGCATGAAAATCATCAAATAGTTTTCCACCAAATTCCAAGTAAAGTTTATCACCAAATTTGGTAATACGCTCTTTAATATGCTCTGACTGCATCTTTAAATACTTATTATTATCAAATCCTTTTTTCACTGTCTTACCTCGTTAATTCCTTTTTTTCTTTAAAAATAATCACTTATGCATTATATCACTAATCCTTTTAAAAATAAAGCAAAGTAAAGTTTTTATATTGATTATTATTATTGATTATTAAATCTTATATATATTTTTTATTCTTCTTACGGATGACAATTTCCACATGGATCATAACCCATATCTATTACCTCATGCCGGGTTCCTGTAAAATACTTTTTATTGTGCTCGGCCATTTGTCCGACACTTCTACAATCAGGATAATGAAATTTATGGGTATTGGTATTTAATACATAATCATGAATTTCTTCTGTATTATTATCATTCCCGGTATTGTCGCCCCCTTTTCCATTATTAGTCTCTTTATTTGACTTGGCAATAATGGCTTCCCCCTCTTCATTAGGACTACTATCTCCTGTAAGATAATCAATTTCTATATAAGGCTGAACATTATAAACAAATACGCAGAATTCAAGGCTCACTCCATAATCTTCGATGGAAGACGCCTCCATAAGTACACCTCTTGCCACAAGTTCATCACCATTATATATAGGAGTCACTCTATAATTTACATGATTATAGGTATCTTCAATATAATCTGCAATTTCATTTTCAAAAGGTAGCATGCCTTCCACATTAAAATATCTGGTACCTGTAATCAGATTTTTTTCATTTGCATTTTCCCCAGACAACTGATATCCCAGCAAATGACATCTATTATATAAATACCTGTCCTCAATTAATTCAGGATATTTAATGGTATGCCAACCACTTGGTTTAATTTGACCAATTTCACCGCGTTTTTCAGTTGGCATGGTATCACAACCCACAGTAGCCCAAACTCTTCCAGTTCTCCCAAGCTTGTCAAAGTCACTAAACTCCTTATATCCAGCATCATGACTTTCCGTGAAAAACGGTTTGTTATTATTAATCTCGGCAAATATTACCCCTTCATATTCTGGAACATCACTAAATGAAAACTTTGATATTAAATCCTCTTTATTACTTTCTGACTCTATTTCTGTGATATCTTCTGTTTCCAGAATAGACTCTTCAATTTTAGAAGTTGTTTTCTCATCTTCATTTACCGTATCATTCCTTATTTCAGAAGATAATTGCTCCTTTGTTTCTGTCTCCTGATTAATTCCAGATTCTTCATATATAACCTGTCTGTCAGATTGTTTGGACTCATTTTCCAAATTAAATCCACATGAAAACAGGCAGATAATCATAACCATCACGATATTCAATTTTAAAATCTGTATTATCTTTTTCATACTCTCATCTGCCCTTTAAATATAGCGGTTACCACAATGTGACAACCGCTATATAATTCATAATATTATTTTGTAGTTACTTTAACTTTTTTACTCCAACCTGAGAAACATTTCTGTCCACTCATCATCTTATAAGTTCTGATTCTTACATAATAAGTTTTCTTTGATTTAAGACTCTTTATTTTCTTTGAAGCTTTATTTGCTTTGTTAATTAATACAGTCTTGTTACCCTTCTTAAATGCCTTATTTGTAGAATACTGAATCTGATAACCTTTAATACCTGATTTAATCTTCTTCCACTTAACTGTAAATCCTTTCTTTGCGCTAACAACCTTTTTTATCTTTGTTTTCTTATGAGTTGTTGGCTTAATTGAAAGTTTATTAGCAGCATATACATATGTATATCCATTTCTGTGTTCTTTTCCACCATAAGTAAGGCCTTTAAGTTCATCTTCTTTATACACTTTCTTTTCTTTTATAAAGCAGGCAGTTGGTGTATCTGAATCTTCAGATGAATCCAAAGAATCTCCATAAATCACACTGTCTACTTTCATGTAGCCACCTTCACATGGGTAGTAATAATTCTCGTAAGAATCAATATATATAAGTGCCCTGCCACTTCCTTCTATATATTCATATTTCATAATCATAGTATTTCCATCTATTAATTTTTCTGTAAAAATACTCTGATTTTCATAATCTTCCTTGGTCATATTGATATAACCATAAGTTGTTTTTCCATCATATGAATCAGGTCCATAAAGCTGATCCCAGCTTGTATATATGTCTGAATCACCTAATGGTTTTAATGCAACAATTTTGTATCCGTCAACAGTATTACCCTCTGAATCTTTCACCTTGCTGTCAGTACGAAGATATATTACTCCATCAGTATCTTTTTCATAAGCAGATCCATCTAATACTAATCCTTCAATGGTAGTTTTATTTGATAGATAATACATGGATACCATGGCATCATCTCTATAATAACTCTCGTCAATATCAATATCCGGTTCTAAACCATTATCAAACTTAATTGCATCAGATAAGTTTTTATCCTTCATGGCTTCACATGCTACAGCACCTAATTTGCCCAATGAAGTAACTGTTACTTTCTTTCCGAAACGAATTTTAGGTGAGAAAGAATTAAATCCATATGTACTTATGCCATAATCAAGTTCCTTACTGCTATTAACAAAAAGCTTTCCCTTACCCGTGATTGTAATGGATGCACCATAGCAATCAGACTTTACCACTATTCCTTTTAACTTACAGGTACCAGCAATACTCAATTTAAAATCATCTCCCATGGATGCAACATCAAGAATTAAATCCTCCTGTTTTACATTTTTAAGTGTAAGTGTGTTAGTACTAAGATTATAAGTAGCACCACTTAGCTTTGAAGCTACTGTCTTAGTATCCTTAAAAAAGAAATATTCTTTTGAATAATTATCATCTCTAAGACAGAGTTTTGAAACATAGTCATCATCATAAAAAGTATAACTATCCTTCACAAATGGGCCCTTATCATATGCGCCAACAACTGAAAAACTCTGAATCGCCATGGCACCTGCCAACATAAGCGTACCGATTTTCTTAAGTAACTTCATTATCTAATCCTCCTAAATAAATCAATCTAAAGATTCTTCCGTTTAAACAACTACAATCATAATAGCACAACCATCATTAAAAATAAACAAATAAAAAATCTGTTATTCAAGTAATTGAGTAAGCATTTCCTAAATTAACTCTTTTTCAAAATAATGTTCAACCACCGTTCTTCTTCCCTACCTGGTACCACATCACCACTAATCCATAACTTTTCTATTTTTACTTTTTTACTAAACTTCTGGCAAAAAATCTTAAAACTCTCCTCATCAAAATAAGTAAAATATCTTCCGTTTCGCTCTCCCTCAAAATCACCATATTTAAAAGAAGCATAAATTATGCCTTCATCCTTAAGCGCCCTAATCATATTTTTAAACACATCAAAAAGTTCATTCTTTGGAACGTGAAGAATGGATGCACAAGCCCAGATGCCATCATACTTATCAACTTCATTCAAGTCAGCAAATAGCATGTTTTTCACTTCTATTCCAGTATACTCACTTGCCGCCTCGCATAATTTCTTGGATCCATCAATGGCATCTACCAAGAATCCGCGTTCTAAAAAATACTTTGTATCTCTACCACTACCGCAACCAAAATCAAGTATTCTTATTTTGCCTTTACCAAGGAAACTCAAAAAAATATCCTCATTCTTTTTAAAATCCACTCCTCTGGTGAACTCAACATATTCATCTGCGTTTTTATCATAATATGAAATTGTATTTTCCGTTAGATTATCCATTTCTATCTTCTCCCTATAGTTTTATTGCAATAACTATATCTTAACAATCTTAGTTGCTATCTTTTCGCTAAATGTATTATCATGCTCAACAAATAGTAATGTTGGTTTATATTTAAGGATTAGGTTTTCTATTTGAATCCTTGAAAAAACATCTATGTAGTTTAATGGTTCATCCCAAATATATAAATGTGCTGGTGTTAAAAGACTTGTGGCAAGCAAAACCTTCTTTTTCTGACCTTGTGAAAAATCCTCCATGTTTTTTTCGAACTGACTTCTTTCAAAGTCAAGTTGTCGCAAAAGAGTTAAAAACATACTAAAATCGAGACCATTTTCATGGCAGTAATCCTTTAGATTTCCAGAAAGGTATCCTGTTTCCTGACCAAGATATGAAATCTTAAGACCTTTCGCAACTTCAAATTCTCCTGCTTCCACAAATGCATCAAATTCTTTTCCATCGCCTTCTTCAAAAGGAATATCAAGTTTACATAATATCACTTTGATAATTGTACTTTTACCGCTTCCATTTGCCCCACATATAGCTACTCTTTCACCCTGATGAATATCAAATCCAAGATTTTTAAATACAGGTTCAATTGAATCCTTATATCTTATGCTGCAGTCATTTACCCTTATTAGCAATGACTTATGATATTTAAGATTAAAGAGTTTCAAATCCACCGGTTTTTCTATGTCAACCAAAAGTCCTTCTTTTTCTTCAATCTCACGGTTTATGCGATTCTCCATTTGCTTAACCCTTGATTGCATCTTTTTCGTTTTTGCACCAATATAGGACCTTGTTGAAATGTTTCTTTCAGGCTCCTTTAATGGGTCAAAACCAATTTTGGTTTTTTCATTTTTATCTGCCCACTGAGATGTTCTTTGTGATGCCTTATGAAGTTTTTCAATTTCTTTTTTATGCTTTTCATTTTCAGAAATTGCCGCTCTATCCTTCCTCTGCTTTTGCTCCCACCAACTTGTAAAATTTCCATTACAGACCTCAATGGTTTTTCTATTCAAAACTAAGCAATGATCAGTACATTCATCCAAAAGCTCTCTGTCATGGGATACTAATATAAATCCCTTTTTTGCAGCAAGATATTCCTTTACTATTTCCCTTGCCTTCACATCCAAATGATTTGTAGGTTCATCTATAAGAAGGAACTCGTTTTCTCCCGAGAAAAGCACCGCTAAAAGGATTTTTGTTTTCTCCCCAGGACTTAATGTATTAAATGGCCTATATAAAATATCCGCTGTTTCCTTAAGTTTCGACAGTTCACAAATAACCTTCCATTCCTCACAACCAGGTTTTAAATCATATATAAAATCAGAGGCCGGAAGGCTCTCATTCTTTTTATCTATTTCGTATGGGAAATAATCAAAATACACTGAAGCATCAATTACTCCCCTATAGGAATAATCACCCATAAGTAACTTTAAAAACGTGGTTTTACCCTTACCATTTCTGCCTATAAAACCCAATTTCCAATTCGTATCTATGGCAAATGATGCATTTTCAAATACATTTGTAAAACTACCATCATAATAAAATGTCAAATTACTTACATTTATTAACGACACAAAAATCCCTCCATTCACTTTAAAGTTGCCATAAAAATTTATAAATATCTTCTTTTTTAGAGTTGCTTTATAAGTTTATATATCTCCTCTTTTTTTCCAAGTCCATGGGCAAATGCAGTTGCTCCACCACAGGCTGTTCCTAGCTTAAGTGCATATTCATAATCACCCTCTAAGGATCCAGCAACAAAACCCGCTACCATAGAATCCCCAGCACCCACTGAATTTTTCACAACGCCCTTGCACACACCACATTTGTGTGTGTCACCATTTTCATCAAGTAATAGGGCTCCATCACCAGCCATGGAAACCAATACATTTTTAGCACCCATATCCTGAAGTTTTTTAGCATAAAAAAATATTTCGTCAACATTTTTGCCATCAAGATTTACATTAAAGATTTCACCCAATTCAAAATTATTAGGCTTAATTAAAAACGGCTTATATGGTAATACTTTAAGCAGCAAATCCCTTGTGGCATCAACAACAATTTTAATTCTTTTAGTTGAAAGTCTCTTTATGATTATTTCATAAATATTTGAAGGCATACTTCCCGGTACACTTCCTGCAAGTATCAAAATATCATCATCCTGCAAACCATCTAGTTTACATAATAATTCTTCCACCGATTCGTTATCTATCTTGGGTCCCTGTCCATTAATCTCTGTTTCCTGACCTATTCTTTCATTTTCTAAATCATCACACACGGAATTATCTTTTATATTTTCTTTTATATTTTCTTTTATATTTTCCTTTATATTATATTCCTTTAGTTTCACATTAATACGGGAATTTCCGTTTTTTAAATGGCAAAAACCAGTCTTAATCCCCATATTCTCAACACCCTTTTCAATGGCTTCCCCGGTAAATCCTGCCACAAATCCAAGGGCAACTGATTTCACATCTAATTCCTTTAAAATGGCGGATACATTTATTCCCTTCCCACCAAAAAACATTGCCTCCTTTGATACACGGTTAACACTTCCTAATTCCACTTTATCAGTATGTATTACATAATCAATTGCCGGGTTAAATGTAACTGTATAAATCATTGCAAAGCCTCCTATAGTTTCAATTTATTATTATTTAATAAATCTTTTTATTTGTTTAGTTTATTTATCATTTAATTATTTTTTATTTTAATTATTTTTTATTTTAATTATTTATTATTTTAATTATTTTTTATTTTATTATTTTAATTATTTATTATTTTATTATTTTAATTATTTTTTATTTTATTATTTTAATATTTTATTATTTTAATATTTTATTTAATTATTCTTTACTTTAATTTAACTTTTAAAGACCTCAAATACTCTTTTTGCTCATTGGTTATCCTATAGCTTTCCACCGCTTTTTGAATTGTTTTATTATGGGTCCATACATCAAGTTTTTTCTTCTCAATATATGGGATTATGTAATCATACTGTTTTGCCAAAGCCGTGGCAAAATACCAGGCCCTCATCATATTAACATAGTACTCATCAGATTTTATTGCCATAACCATATCTGAGTATTCTTTTTTAAACCCCTCATCCAAATAGTTTTTCATTAACATACTAACGGCAAATCTTATGGTATATGTATCGTCAAAAATAATCCATTTTTTAATATATTCTAACAGTTCTTCCTTATGTTTTTTAAACACTTTTGGAATCAAGGTATCACAGGTTGCCCAATTATCTATATATGGCAAAAGTTTTTCAATCTCGCTAATGCATTTGCCCATATCCTTAATCTCTGATACAACAAAAGCATGAAGCTGCATTTCATCATAATATTTGTGAGGCAAATCATCCAGAAATTCCTGAATTCTTTCATCCTTCACCAAAACCTTGGCATACTTTCTAAGTTCTGGCAATCTGATTCCAATAACCGAATCCTTATTAACTGTGGGAATAAGCTTACTTTGAAATTCCCTATATTCTACATCCTGAAGTTTAAATAATTCTTCCTGTATTTCTTTATTAATCATAATTACTCTCCCACTACTATTAATTCTAGCTTTCCTATTAAATACATTTAATTAACAAATCATCATTAAGATATTTCAATAATTTATTTTATCATATTTTTTTATATTAGTTGCAACAAAATGAATCATTTTTTACACTAATATATAAAAGGGTTAAAAATCTAAAGGAGGGACTCTATGTTCAATAAAAAATTAAATCTATTTTTATGCTCATTAACATCCGCAAGTCTTTTAATATCCTGTGGTTTTAATGATACAAGCAACACTAAAGAATCTTCTGATTCTTCAACAATTCAGAATTCAGAAACAGATACTACTGGCAACAAATCTGATACTGATGATAATATGAATACAACTAACGGCAATAAAACCATTAACTTAACAAAGAATCTTACCAGCAAAAGTAATGATGAAATCGATACTCCTTCATCATTTTCTCTGAAGGAAAGCGCTGCTTTAGGAAGTGCATATTTAGGCTTATTTGCCGCCACATTAAATCGTACAAATGAAACAGAAAATGTAATGATTTCACCAACTTCCATAATCATGGATTTTGGCATGCTTGAAAATGGCGCGAAGTCTGATACTCTGTCTCAATTAGAAAAAGCATTAAACGGTGGCATCAATCTAAATGAATTTAATCCACTTATGCTATACCAGTATGAGTCACTCAAGTCTTACAAAGGCGTTAATTTTAATCTGGCAAACTCAATTTGGCTAAATAACTCTTTGAATTTCACTGTTGAAGATAAATTCCTATCAAATGCTAAGGACTACTACAATGCAGATGTTTTTTCTTCTCCATTTGACCAAACCACAGTTGATGATATCAATAACTATGTTAATGAACAAACATTGAACATGATTCCAAAACTTTTAGATGACATAGATCCATCTGAATACATGCACCTTATTAATTGCATCGCATTTGAGGGCAAATGGGACGAACCATTTTTATCACATAATATAAAAGAAAACCAGACCTTCCATAATGCTGATGGATCCACAGGAGATGTGACATTAATGAAAGGTTTTGGTGACTATTATTTTAATCACAAAGATGGACTTGGATTTATCAAAGATTACGCCGGTTTTGAATGTTCATTCTTTGCAATATTGCCTCCTGAAGACACATCCTGCACAGAATACATTAACCAACTAATTGAAGATAACATAACCATAGATGATTTATATAAAGAATTAGAATCAGCAAATGTTACATATACCTTGCCTGAATTCGAATCCGAATACAGTGTTAACATGAATGACATACTAAAAGATTTGGGCATAACCGATGTCTTTGATTCTACAAAAGCGGATTTGACTGGAATCACAACACTCCCTAATAACAATCTTTTCGTAAGTGGAGTTACTCACAAAACATACATAAAAGTGGACCGAGAAGGAACAGCAGCAGCAGCAGTTACCGATATTACTTTAGAAGGCAATGCAATAATTGAAGAGAAAAAGAATATTGATATCGTTTTGGATAGACCTTTTATTTATGGAATATACGATAATAATTCAAGGCTTCCAATTTTTATAGGATGTTACAATACTGTAAAATAAAAAGCATATAATCATTTTATTCTCCTCACAACAAAAAGGCGGCACCTCAAAAAGTGCCGTCTCTTTTTGTGATATATAAATCTTTATTATATATTATACATATAATTATATCTTATTTTCTGATTCTAACCTTTTTAGGTTTACTAAAGCTACCAAATTTCTTCTTGCCATTAACAATCTTATAAGCACGAACTCTGATATAGTAAGTCTTTTTCTTTTTAAGTTTCTTAATCTTAAGTTTTAATTTCTTAACATTCTTTGTTTTAGTCTTTTTCTTTGAAAACTTCTTATTAAGTGAATACTGTACCTGATAACCTTTAGCACCCTTCACTTTCTTCCATTTAACCAAAACAGCTTTCTTTGACTTATTCCTTGCAGATTTTACCTTAACCTTACCAACCTTAGTTGTCTTACTAGTCTTTGTTGAACTATTGTTGGAATTATTGTTAGAATCACTACTTGAGTTCTTGTTGGAATTACTGTTTTCACTGGCATTATTATTTGTGTTTGTATCAGTGTTTGTATTAGTGTTGGTATCAGTGTTTGTATCTACATCAGTGTTGGTATTGGAACCTGTTTCTGTATTTGTGTTTGAATCTCCACCATTGCCAGACTCGTTGCCTGTTCCACTTTCATTTCCTGAACCAGATTCATTACCGGAACCACTTTCGTTTCCACTTCCTGATTCGTTACCGAAACCCGATTCATTTCCGCTACCAGACTCGTTTCCACTTCCTGATTCGTTACCGGAACCCGATTCATTTCCGCTACCAGACTCGTTTCCACTTCCTGATTCGTTACCGGAACCAGATTCATTTCCGCCACCTGATTCGTTACCGGAACCGCTTTCATTTCCACTTCCTGGCTCATTACCGGAACCCGATTCATTTCCGCTTCCTGATTCGTTACCTGAACCACTTTCGTTTCCGCTACCAGACTCGTTTCCACTTCCTGATTCATTACCGGAACCTGACTCGTTGCCACTTCCTGATTCGTTACCGGAACCGCTTTCATTTCCACTTCCGGATTCATTTCCTGAACCTGACTCGTTGCCACTTCCGGATTCGTTGCCTGAACCGCTGTTTGTGTAACTTACCTTGCATCCATTTGCTGTTGCGTAACTTGCAGCTACTGATCCACTAGGTGCATAAATTGTAACATTACTATCTCCAAAAAATACATTGCTTCCAATAGATGTTACACTACTTGGAATTGTTATGCTTGTAAGTCCTGTACAGCCATAAAATACATTATTACCGATTGTTTTTACTCCATCTTCAATAACTACATTTGTAAGACTTGAACAACTCTCAAAAGCAGCCTGTCCAATACTTGTTACACTACCTGGAATTGTAATGCTTGTAATACCATTACCTTTAAAGGCTGCACCTGCGATTGATGTAACTGTATTTGGTATAACTGTGTTCTTACATCCAACCATTAACTGATTTGATGCTGTCTTTATAATTGCATTACAATTATTTCTACTATCAAAAGTTTTATTTGCGCTGTTTACTGTTATGCTCTCAAGGCTTGTGCTATAAATAAAACTTTCTGCGTATAAATTCATTACTGTATCTGGGATTGATAAACTCTTCATGTTTGAACAATACTGAACTGCTGTATTTGAAATATTCTGTAAATTGGACTGTATTGTCAGACTTTCCATTGTCTTATTCTTGGATAAAGAATGTTCTGCTAAAAACTTTACATTGTGTCCGTTAAGCTGTGACGGAATTACTACATCTTTATCACTTCCGTTGTATTTGGTAATTGAGGCATAATCTCCTAGTAAATTATACTCAAAATCACCATATGTATCTGCCACCACATCTAGCCCACTACCAAATGTGCAGAAGAATGTATATGCACATGTTACTGCAATACTAATTACTCTTTTAAATGATTTTTTCATCATAACTCCTATGACTAAACATAATTATTAATATTTAGTCAACCATTCTTTAATATTCTCTATGTTTTTATCTAAACTATTTTCTAATCTTAACTCTCTTCTTTCCGCTCCATTTGCCGAATTTCTTTGTACCATTTACAATCTTGTATGCACGAACACGGACAAAATAAGTTTTCTTCTTTTTTAATTTCTTAATCTTAAGTTTGAGTTTTTTAACAGTCTTGGTTTTCTTCTTAGAGAAATTTTTCTTAAGTGAGTACTGTACCTGATAACCATTTGCACCGGAGACTTTTTTCCACTTAACTAAAATAGATTTCTTTTTAACATTCTTTGCTGAAGAAAGTTTAACTTTTCCAACTGATACACTGCTTGAATTTGAACCCGAGTCTGAATCTGAACTATCATCATCTTTATTTTCATCATTTTCTGACTGAGAAACAACTGATGAATCATTGCTTACTGCTACACCATTTGCTGCAGCATACTTTGCAGCTGTTGATCCACTAGGTGCATAAATTGTGACATTGCTATCTGCAAAGAATGCATTACTACCAATTTCTGTTACTGAACTAGGGATTACTATACTCTTTAAATTGGTACATCCATAAAATGCATTAGTTCCAATGGTTGTTACGCCATCTTTTATTACTACGCTAGTAAGACTTGTACATGATTCGAATGCAGCCTGACCTATACTTTTTACACTACTTGGAATTGTAATACTTGTAATACCATTACCTTTAAATGCTGCACCTGCGATTGATGTAACTGAATCAGGAATAACTGTATTCTTACATCCAACCATTAACTGATTTGATGCTGTCTTTATAATTGCATTACAATTATTTCTACTATCAAAAGTTTTATTTGCGCTGTTTACTGTTATGCTCTCAAGACTTGTGCTATAAATAAAACTTTCTGCGTATAAATTCATTACTGTATCTGGGATTGATAAACTCTTCATGCTTGTACAGTACTGAACTGCAGTATTTGAAATGTTCTGTAAGTTAGACTCAATTGTTAAACTTTCCATTGTCTTGTTCTTAGACAAAGAGTGTTCTGCTAAAAACTTTACATTATGTCCATTAAGCTGTGATGGGATTACTACATCCTTGTCGCTTCCAGTATAACCAGTGATTGATGCAAAATCACCTAATAAATTATACTCAAAACCACCATAACTATCTGCCATTGCAACAAAATTTGTACCAAATACACTTGTAGCCACCATTACCACGGATATGGCTAAACTAGCTAGTTTCCTCATTTTTTTACTCCTTTTTCTTTAAATTATTTTGTCCGTTCTTTTTGCCTCATTTGGAAATATTATATCATTCATACTTTGTTTATTCTATATCAATTCCAAAAATTTACAAATTATTTACAATTGATAAATTCAATATATTTAATATTTCAAAATAGGTGATTTATATTTTATTATTTCTATGTTCTTATGATTATGATTCGGCCGTTTTATTGCCTATTTTTTATGTACTTGAATTTATGATTTTATTTGTTTTATAATTCCATCCAGCATTCTGCTATCAAATGGTCTTCCAGATGTTTCCATAGTAACAAAAAGATTATCTCCAAGATTATATCCCATGGCTGCATATTGCTGTAGTTTTAAAATAGCATTATTTACATAACTCTCATCATCCATCATACCAAAGTGTTCAAGTATAATATTTCTCCTATTCTCTAAATCAAGAATTGTAAAATCTGGATATATCTCACCCCATCCAGGCATCGTAATAGGGTATTCATATCTATAATCAATGTTTTCTTTATGTAGTTTATCGGCTATTATTTTTTCAGATTTAGATCTTACCCTTTCTCCTTTATCGGTATATATTTCAACACAATCGTCATCAAAATATTTTCCATTATAAGTTTCATTTAACCATTTTTCTCTGTATAAATCATTAGATATATAAATTGGATTCACCAGCATTTGCTTGGCTTTACCTATTTTCCCATATACATTTTCAATACTATTTTTTTCTATTGCACCTAACAACCTATTAACACATGTAAGTTCTTTCTGAGCACATTTTACCAGATTCTCTAAATATTCCTTTTTTACAAGCTTTATCGCATTATGCATCTCGTTTACGTGAACATAATTATACTTACGATTATCACCCCTTTCATATAGTTGAACCTTTTTCCCCTTAATCATTGCTACTATGGCATTTTTTCCTCTATTATTTTTATCTATACTATTTGGCTTCACCTTATAACCCTTTAACTTTTCTTCAGCTACTTCTAATACTTTTTCTAGTTTTAGTTTTTCTTTTACAAGTTCTTTCTTTAAACCTTTCAATACCAATCCTCCTTATTGTTATCCAGTCTATTCCTTTCCCTAGTTTTATGGATACTTCCTTACATTGTGTCTATATTTTTAACTTTGCCAAATCTATAGGTATGTATAAGGCAACTTGCTTTGCTTCATCTTGCCTATATTTTTAGCTTTGCCAAATCTGTAGGTATGTATAAAGCAACTTGCTTTGTTTCATCTTGCCTATAATTTTAACTTTGCCAAATCTATAGGTATGTATAAAGCAACTTGCTTTGCTTCATCTTGCCTATAATTTTAGCTTTGCCAAATCTATAGGTATGTATAAGGCAACTAGCTTTGCTTCATCTTGCCTATAATTCAGACTTTCTCTATTTTATAGGTACATACGCAACTTATGTAAACTTCATATCTTGCCTATAATTCAGACTTTTTCTATTTTATAGGTATATAAGCAACTTATGTAAACTTCATAACTTACCTATATTTTAGACTTTCTTCATTCTATAGGTACATAAGCAACTTATGTAAACCAGCTCAAAATCTACAATCCAAAACCAGCTCAAAATCTACAATCCAAAACCAGCTTAAAATCCCCAATTAGCAATCCCCACACATACATAAGAAAACAAAAGTAACAAAAAAGCCCATAGATTCATATACATGAATCTATGGGCTTTTTATATATGAGCCTGCGCACAATTTGCGCAACCTGAGCTTGCGCTCAATGAATATTAACTATTCAAATAAATTACTCAATGATTGTAGCAACTTTACCTGAACCTACTGTTCTACCACCTTCACGGATAGCGAAACCAAGACCCTGCTCCATAGCGATTGGGTGAATAAGTTCAACTGTCATTTCTACGTTATCACCAGGCATGCACATAGGTGTTTCTGCTGGTAAGTTACAAACACCAGTTACGTCAGTTGTTCTGAAGTAGAACTGTGGTCTGTAGTTGTTTGTGAAAGGTGTATGACGTCCACCTTCTTCTTTTGTAAGTACGTAAACCTGTGCAGTAAACTTTGTATGGCATGTTACTGTACCTGGTTTAGCAAGAACCTGACCTCTTTCGATCTGGTCTCTGTTGATACCACGAAGAAGAGCACCGATGTTATCACCAGCCATAGCTTCGTCAAGCATCTTTCTGAACATTTCGATACCTGTTACAACAGTCTTCTGTGTCTCTTCCTTAACACCGATGATTTCAACTTCATCTGAAAGGTGAAGAGTACCACGCTCTACTCTACCTGTAGCAACTGTACCACGACCTGTGATTGTGAATACGTCTTCTACTGGCATAAGGAATGGCTTATCTGTATCTCTTTCTGGATCTGGGAAGTAGCTGTCTACTGTATCCATAAGTTCCATGATCTTGTCGCCCCATTCACTAGATGGATCTTCAAGAGCCTTAAGAGCTGAACCCTTAACAATTGGAGTACCTTCGAAACCATATTCTTCAAGTACTTCTGTAACGTCCATCTCTACTAATTCGATAAGTTCTTCATCATCAACCATATCGCACTTGTTTAAGAAAACAACGATCTTAGGAACACCTACCTGACGAGAAAGAAGGATATGCTCGTTTGTCTGAGCCATAACACCATCAGTTGCAGCAACAACTAAGATAGCACCATCCATCTGAGCAGCACCAGTGATCATGTTCTTTACATAGTCAGCATGACCTGGGCAGTCAACGTGTGCATAATGTCTCTTTTCTGTCTGATACTCAACGTGAGCTGTAGAAATTGTAATACCACGCTCTCTTTCTTCTGGAGCCTTATCGATATTTTCGAAATCTACCTTTTCATTACCTGCAACTCTTTCAGCGAGTACCTTTGTGATAGCTGCTGTAAGTGTTGTTTTACCATGGTCAACGTGACCGATAGTACCAATATTACAATGTGGTTTTGTTCTGTCAAATTTAGCTTTTGCCATTTTTAATTTCCTCCATTAACAAATAATTTTCCGCTATCCACGCTAAGTCTTATTATATTTTAAATACTTAGCAATTTCAAGCATTTTTTTATTATGAATCCCTATATTGCAGAACAAATAGTCCTGCAATATAAAGTTTTGATTATAAGTTTATTTAATAAATAACTTACTTGATTATTTTGCCTTGTTAGCAATAATCTTTTCCTGAACTGACTTAGGAGCCTGTTCATATTTTTCAAAGAACATTGAGTAGTTACCACGACCCTGTGTTCTTGAACGAAGATCAGTTGAGTAACCGAACATTTCTGCAAGTGGAACGAAACCTCTTACAATCTTACCACCGCCGAGATCGTCCATTTCCTGGATACGACCACGTCTTGAGTTAATATCACCGATTACATCACCCATGTATTCTTCAGGCATTGTAACTTCAACTCTCATGATAGGCTCAAGAAGAACTGGATCTGCCTTAGCCATAGCATCCTTGAATGCCATAGAACCTGCAATATGGAATGCCATTTCAGATGAGTCTACTTCATGATATGAACCATCCCATACTGTAGCATGTACGCCAAGTACTGGGAAGCCTGCTAAAATACCAGACTGAGCTGCTTCTTCGATACCTTCACCAACTGCTGGGATGTATTCCTTAGGAATACTACCACCTACAACTGTTGATTCAAACTTGAATGTTTCTTCACCGTTTGGATCCATAGGCTCGAACTTAACTTTACAATGACCATACTGTCCACGACCACCAGACTGTTTTGCATACTTACTATCAACATCAACTGCTTTAGTAAATGTTTCTTTGTATGCAACCTGTGGCGCACCAACATTTGCTTCTACTTTGAATTCACGAAGAAGTCTGTCTACGATAATTTCAAGATGAAGCTCACCCATACCAGCGATGATAGTCTGACCTGTTTCAGTATTTGTATGAGCTCTGAATGTAGGATCTTCTTCAGCAAGTTTTGCTAAAGCTTCACCCATCTTACCCTGACCAGCTTTTGTCTTAGGCTCGATAGCAAGCTCTATAACTGGTTCTGGGAATTCCATTGATTCTAAGATAACTGGGTGCTGTTCATCACAGATTGTATCACCAGTTGATGTAATCTTAAAACCAACTGCTGCAGCAATATCACCTGAGTAAACTTTATCAAGTTCCTGTCTATGATTTGCATGCATCTGAAGGATACGACCAACACGTTCCTTCTTACCCTTTGTTGCATTAAGTACATATGAACCTGAATTCATTGTACCTGAGTAAACTCTAAAGAAAGCAAGTTTACCAACAAATGGGTCTGTCATAATCTTGAATGCTAACGCTGAGAATGGTTCTTCATCTGAAGAATGTCTTACAACTTCGTTACCGTCCTCATCAACACCTGTGATATCAGGAATGTCTGTTGGTGCAGGCATGTACTCGATAACAGCATCAAGTAATTTCTGAACACCCTTATTTCTGTAAGCTGATCCACAGCAAACAGGAACGGCTGTACATTCACATGTACCCTTACGAAGTGCAGCCTTAAGCTGCTCAATTGTAATTTCCTCACCCTCAAGGTAAGCCATCATTAAATCATCATCTAATTCACAAATCTTTTCGATAAGTTCATCATGATACATTTCAGCATCATCCTTCATGTCATCAGGAATATCTGTAATAGAAATGTCATCACCCTTATCATCATTGTAAATGTATGCTTTCATTTCGAAAAGGTCTATAATGCCCTTAAACTCGTCTTCCTTACCGATTGGTAACTGAGTAACAATTGCATTCTTACCTAAACGAGTTTTGATCTGATCAACTGCTCCATAGAAGTTAGCTCCTAATATATCCATCTTATTGATGAATGCCATTCTTGGAACGTTATATGTGTCAGCCTGTCTCCAAACATTTTCTGACTGAGGCTCAACACCACCCTTTGCACAGAATACACCAACAGCTCCATCAAGTACACGAAGTGAACGCTCTACTTCTACAGTAAAGTCAACGTGTCCTGGAGTATCAATGATATTGATACGGTGTTCAAGTGCGCCTGGTTCTGGCTTATTATCTTTCTGACGTGTCCAATGGCATGTAGTAGCAGCTGAAGTAATTGTAATACCACGTTCCTGCTCCTGTTCCATCCAGTCCATTGTAGCAGTACCTTCGTGAGTATCACCAATCTTATAATTAACACCAGTGTAATAAAGTATACGCTCTGTTAATGTAGTTTTACCTGCATCGATATGAGCCATAATACCAATATTTCTGGTTCTCTCTAATGGATATTCTCTTCCAGCCAATTTATTTCCTCCTTTTCACCCATAGGTGAATCTTTCATAACAATTAGAAACGATAATGAGCAAATGCTTTGTTTGCTTCTGCCATCTTGTGCATGTCTTCTTTTTTCTTTACAGATGCGCCTGTGTTATTAGCTGCATCTAAAATCTCATTAGCAAGTCTTTCTTCCATTGTCTTCTCTGATCTTGCACGAGAATACAATGTAAGCCATCTAAGAGCTAATGCCTGTCTTCTATCAGGTCTAACCTCAATAGGTACCTGATATGTTGCACCACCGATACGTCTTGCCTTAACTTCAAGTTGTGGCATAACGTTGTTCATAGCTTCCTCGAATACCTCGAGTGCTTCTTTACCAGATTTTTCTGCAACTCTGTCAAAAGCTCCGTATACGATCTTCTGAGCTACACCTTTCTTACCATCTAACATAATGTTATTGATAAGCTTTGTAACTACTACGTTTTTGTAAATAGGATCTGCTAATACTTCTCTCTTCTGAGTATGTCCTTTACGTGGCACGGTACTTCCCTCCTTAATAATAATATTAGATCTTCGGTACTCACTTATATCCTGTGTTCGCGCACGGTTATCTATTGTTTAAAAACAATACCTTTCTTAACCGGCACTTTAAGTAAGTTCTCAAGTGACCTTTACTTTGCGTCCTTTGGTTTCTTAGCGCCGTATTTTGAACGAGCCTGACGTCTCTTAGCTACGCCTGCTGTATCAAGTGTTCCTCTTACGATATGGTATCTTGTACCTGGTAAGTCTTTTACTCTACCACCACGGATAAGAACTACGCTATGTTCCTGAAGGTTGTGACCTTCACCTGGAATATAACTTGTTACTTCCATACCATTTGAAAGACGAACTCTGGCAATTTTACGAAGCGCTGAGTTAGGTTTCTTAGGTGTAGCAGTTTTTACAGCTGTACATACACCTCTTTTCTGTGGGGAAGCCGTGTCTGACATTTTCTTCTGAAGAGAATTGTAACTCTTTAAAAGTGCTGGTGCAGTTGCCTTCTTCACAGATGCCTGTCTGCCTTTTCTTACTAACTGGTTAAATGTTGGCATTGTTTTTCCTCCTTATATTTATTTGCACATCAAAAAATAGACCTTTTGGCCGCGTGCTTTTCAAATATAACAATATTGATAACAAAAGTCAAGTGTTTTTAAAAAAATGAATATGCATATATATGAAAAGCCGACGGGGTAATAACCTGCTACTCCATCGGCTTTCTTAATAAAACTAATCTATCTTACTTAACATATACTTTAATATCATAAGATATATTATCATCCGTCCTTAAATTTACACAAATATCAACGACACCTTTCTTAAGTCCTCTGATTTTTCCATATTTGCTTACCTTAGCAATTGACTTATCGGATGAAGTAAACTTAAGAATATTACTATTTAAATAACCTTTTCTCTTGCCTTTTCTTGTATATAAAGATGTTTTTATTATAGAACTGTCGCCTTTACTAATTGTAATCTTTTTCTTTCCTTTTATCTTTTTAATACTTGGTGCCCAATATGACTTATTAATCGTCTTTCCTTTTTTCTTATAAGTCACCGTTCCTCGAGCCATGTACTTATACGCATTATCAGTACCGTACACTTTCATCTTTTTTAAATATGGACTTTTAATAATTTTTCCATTAAAGCTTCCGGCAAATGAATTTTTCCCGCAATAAACAACACTTTCAGGTATTTTGATGGTTTTTAATGAACCACAATAATAAAAAGCATACATACCTATATATTTTAACTTTTTTGAAAGTTTAATCTTTTCAAGTTTTTTACATCCATCAAAAGCACTGGCAGCAATATGTGTTACGTTTTTTCCTGTATAAATAGTTACATTTTCGTTTTCACAAAAATCCTCACCAATACTCTTTACCTCTATTCCTTCAATTTCAGATGGTATTTTTATTTCATTCTCTTCACCATAATATTTAATTATACTTATATATTCTTCTCCATCAGATGTTTTTTCAATTTCATATACATAATCTCCATATGTTGGATAATTCTCTCTATAAAAATCCTCATATTCATCTGCGCTAATACAATTAACTTTAATAGTGGAAAAAATCATACAAATTATCAATAATATAGAACTTAATTTTTTCATAACCTTACCTCTTTTTTAATCAAACAGACTTTTGGAAATATAATATATTTTATTTGTTCCTAAACTTTTGTCGTATATTCCAAAATAAATGTTAGTCCCTTTAAGTTGAATTCCTTCAGTTTCAGAATTACTACCAAAAGAAGTGTGTGAAATAGTAGCTAAATAAGAATACGTATAAGTGCTTCCACTTCCTATCAGCTTTGCTATTTTAGGTGTTTCACCTGTATTTCCACCTATTATCACATATTATACCAACATATCTTGTAATTTAATTATACACCTATTTTAAAAAAAGAAAAACAAAATTTATAATTTATGATAGTGTAATTTTAACTACTACTGTCAAGCAACAATATACTTTATCTATAAATCCACAACTCTCGTAGCTCTACATCTGATACTTTCATCATGAGTTACTAAAATAATAGTTTTTCCCGAGTTATGAATCTTATCAAATATATCAAGTATTATCTTTCCCATTTCTTTATCTAAATTTCCTGTTGGCTCATCTGCTAATATAATATCAGGATTATTAGCCAGTGCTCTTGCTATTCCAACTCTTTGCTGTTCCCCTCCTGATAATTCATTTGGGAAGTGATTTAATCTATGCTCCAATTGAACATCCTTTAATTTTTTCTCAGCTATCTTTTCAGCCTCTTTTTTATTCATACCTGAAATTAACAATGGTGCCATAACATTTTCTATTACTGTAAATTTATAAATCAAATTAAAGGATTGGAAAATATATCCTATTGTTTGATTTCTATATATACTTAATTCTTCATCACTTAAATTACTAATTTCATTTCCAGAAACACATACTTTCCCATCCTGAGGTTTTATAAATCCTGCTATAACATTTAATATGGAGGATTTTCCACACCCAGATGCTCCCATTATCACAAGGTATTCACCCTCTAAAACAGACATATCGAACTTTTTTAATACATTAACAGTTTGATATTTAGTCGTATAAGACAAATCAACACCATTCATATCAATTATATTTCTACTCATTTTACGCCTCTCTATTTGTTAATTTACTCATAATTCCACTATATTCCAATCTTTTAATCAATCCATTTGTATTTACGGATATGATTAAAAAAGCAACAATCACCAAAATAGCAAAATATGCAATACATATTTCGAAAGGAACGTATTCTCCTACATAACCCTGTAACAATGCATATTTATATAATAAAACTGCTAGTAACGCTGAAAAGACGCAAACTATTCCTTCTAATAATACTATTATCCATTTTATCTCTTTTTTATTTCCACCCATTGAAATAAAAACAGCTAAATCATAAGAAATACTATTAACAACTCTTTTAATCTCTCGATTTAATAATACAAATATTAATAATATCCCCATTATCGGAAAAACAACATTTACCATTATTACTGATTTTGCTGATAACGATAGGAAATTACACTCATTTATTTCCGTTTGTTTTTTTATAGTTCCCGTTGAATTGGAATAAAAATTATAATAATTCTTTTCCACATCGACGTTTTTATCTATACTCTTTGAATTTACCAATATAGTTCCGGATGATCCAATTCGTCCAAAACCATATTTAGTTTTCATTACTTTTTTAACTATTATTTCATGCAATGTATCATCATTATCAACTATATAGAAACTATCATTCGTTTTAATCTTTAAATGTTTAGCAACATCATAGCTAATAATTGCTTCATTATCTCTTAAGGATTCCACGTCCACATTGCCCATATTCTTTCTAGTAAAATATGTATTCTCTAAATTAGAATTCATCCCATATAGATTAAATACAGTCCCATTATAGTTTCTTTTATAATAATGGGCGCCTGTTCTTGTTTCCTCTGAAATAACTATAGAAACATCACAGGTCTTTAATGTGTCTGCACCTTCTTCATTCACATCAGAAACGTTTAAAGATTTATAATTAGAATTTTCAAGAAAAAGGAGTTGATTATAATACTTTATATTTTGCGTTGAGGCAAACATTAAAACCAATGCAACAATTGGTACTAAATATAAAGCCTGCCTTATATACCTTAACCATTTTTTTCTATATTCTCTTACTACAAACAACTTTATAAACTCATTTATCATCATATTTTACTCCGCATTTAGCAATTCACATATTGATTTCTTTTTATTTTTAATAACCACAATCAAACTAACAATAAAACAAATAAAAATCGAAGCAATCAACAATATCACTGCCTCCATAACTATCAATCTATAAGATAAATAATAATTTGTAATTAATCTATCATATATTTTTTTCACTAAAAATGACGACAATCCTATGGCAGGAATAATAATCATAAGTTGTCCAATCATCGTTACTGGAAGTATTACCTTACGTTTCATCCCAATTGATTCTAAAATTGCAATATCTTTATCATTATTGATTTTTTGAGATGTAGCTTCTCTTAAAACAAATATAAAAATAATAACTAACGCCAATAAACTAATACAAATAGTTACAGGTGGAGTATGCTCTAACTCTTCTTTAGCACTCTCAATTTCCCATTCTTTTTTATACACTGTTCTAAGATCTACTTCATGTAATTTTTCTTTTGTATACTTTTCACACTCCGGTGGTACATATTCATAAAACAAGTAGTCTTCTATTTCTTTCGATCCATCTGTTTTCAAGAACATTTCACTGCATAATAAATTTTCCTTAGACACTCCCATATTTCTTTCAACATAATCATTGCACACGCATACCGCTTTACTCGTCATTCTGGACTCAAATGGCTCTATTATTATACAAACCTTAAATGGAATTTCTTTTCCATTATTATTAATATATACAACTTCTCCAACATCAACATTTAACTCACGAGCCAGCAAAGCATCTATCATAATAGAATTCTTATCATCAGACAAATTCCCTTTGACTTTCCTTTTATCACTATATACAGTTAATCCATTTACATCCCAATAAGGAACATAAATCATATCTATATGTGCGGACTTATTATTATAATACATATCATAACAATATATTCCATCATAATATAACTCTTTAATATGCTTATTTTTCTTTAATACATCAATTGTATTATTATCTAACCAATAAATACTATAATCGTAATACGACTGGTGATACGGCGTAACATCATTATCATAGATTACCAGAAGTAGCATTGAAAAACATAGCGAAATAGTCATAACCAATAAATAAATCATAAATGTTTTAATACTATTTCTATTTTTTATGTAAAATCTTTTTAGTAATAGTTTCTTCATAAATAAAAGGAGATTTATAAAACCTCCATTCCTTTCAATATTACTTTACTTTAACGCTAAAATAATAATTATATGGTGCTATAATATTTATTTTTTTACCGCATCCCATATAGGATTTACCCTCATTATTTTTAGATTTAGCTGTGGCATTTATCGTATAGGATTTATTTTCTTCTCCAACCAAAACAAAATGCTTATAACATTGCCATACAGGTACATTAGTACAATCTCCCATTTTAACTTTACATTTCATTTCTTTAAAAGAACCATTCACATACTTAGGCTCTTCAAAGCAATTACTTGCAAGTTCTATACCAATATATCCATCAGATGGAACTGGAATCCCATATATTGTATTATCATATTTTAAACTTAATTTATATGTAGCAACCTTGCCTGTATTTACAGATGATGGTGATTTTTTGCTAATCAAACTAACCCCATATGCCTGTGCATAAACACAAAACATTGCACATAATAATAACATGCTTACAAAAAACGTTACTATTTTCTTCATTATCTTGCCTCGCTCTCTGTCAAGCATATTTTTATCATCACTTGACTAACATATTATATATATATATATATTGTCAAGCATTTTTGGTATTTTTTACCCCCAATTTTACGGATAATTTAACAATTAATTGTCATACCTATAGGATAATCATTACTTCCAAGACAAAATCCCGTTTTTAAAATTGCTTCTTTTTCAATGCCACTTTTGTCAAAACAATAAACATAAAAAAGGCTGTGAGGATTTCCTCACAGCCCTGTGCATGTAACCGAACCTCCGCACGCAGTTTCCTGCAGGTTTTTTACAGGATTAAATAAATATGTTCCATCAGTATATCAATGAACAAAAACATATAACCTATAACGAATAACAAATAATCAATAACTATAAACCAAAACTACTTGTAGATTCCTACCAAAAAAATCCTGTACGGAAAAATGCCTACCCAAATATATGTCATAGGCAAATATAATCTTAAATCTCGACCTCAAACTGCACAGTCTGATTATACATATCAAGTGCCATTTGCATTTCCATAATTTCCTTTGAAACTTTTTCATAATCTGCCTTAATTAAATCCAGATCATAATTTATGTATCTGTATTCAGGAACTGCATTTCTAGCACCATAACTTCTTGACTCTTCTCTAGTTTTAGGTTGCTGCTTTCTAAGATAATCTAAAAATGATTTTCTCCTATTAAGCTGAGCCATCTTAATAAGAATGGTATCAATACTCATTTCCGTACCTAAAACCTGAACCTTTGCTGTTGCATTTGACAAATTTAAAGCATGTTTGATTTTAGCCATTTTATTATCAATTTCTGCAATGGTATTTGAAACCTCTTCATAATCATATTCAGGAATAACAGGTTCCTCATTTGTGGCAGCCACATATGTACAGCTGCTATTTTCCTTATTTGTCCAAAAAGCCTTATCTTCCTCAAGACTTCTAAGCATTTTGTTTGCATATGCTGATGTTATTTTTTTCATCTCGTTCCTCCTTAATAAACCAAAACTTTATTTACTTAATTACTATATCAATTAAAATCTGTATATAGTATATCCCTTTATTTCCATTTTGTCATTCAACTTACGGTTCAATTTTTAAAAAAATAATTAACACCCCAAAACAACAAATACTATTTCAAATTAACAAATAATTTTTCAAATTAACAAATACTTTTTCATAATAACAAAATCCCCGTCAACGACGAGGATTTCTTCAATCTTGATATTAAAAATTCTACTTAATATAACCAGGTTATCGATACTTGGAAGCGTCTTACCAGCCATCCATTTATAAATGGCCTGTGGGTTTTCAAACCCCAGCACCCTTTGGATATCTTTAACTGTATATCCGTTTTCCTTAATTAATCTTTTTATTTTGCTTCCGGTTTTCTCCTGGCTAATTGACAAATACATTGGTTCCATAATATACCTCCGTTTCTTGTCTACAATATGATCCGTTAAACTGAATAGAATTATATCACATCGTTTAAAAAAAATCATTAAACTTTTGGTTTAAATATTTTCTATAACTACATCTTCTTTAATTCCGAATAGGCAAATGGTATGGCAACCGAAAACGAACACAAATCCGCAACTGCCTGGGTAACCAAAACGCCTGTCAATCCAAAGAATTTTGGTAATATCATAATAAGCGGTATAAAAAACAAACCACTTCGTGCAGATGATGTTATAGTTGCCTTAAAGCCACTACCTATAGACTGTAACATCATATTGGTCATTACAATGGTTACCATGGTAGGCAGAACCACAGTCTGATATCTTAGGGCATATTTGCCGATTGAAATAACCAAATCGTCATTTCTGAAAATCCTAATCACATGGGGTGCATAAATGAAACAAAGTGTACTAACAACAATAAGAAATACTGTTCCCCATTTTATGCAAAAGAAATATCCTTCCTTTACACGCTTGGTAAGTTTTGCACCATAATTATAAGAACATACCGGCTGATATCCCTGTCCAAATCCTATAACAGCAGAAACCAACATCATGGTAACCCTTGTGGTAATTGCCATGGCTGCAACTGCTTCCACCGAACCATAATGTTTTGCATATCTGTTAAGCAAAAGTGTTGATAATGCCGCAAGCCCCTGCCTGCAAAAAGATGCTGCTCCACCATTAATAATTTCCTTTATGTAATAAAAATTAATTCGAATACAGCTAATTTTAATTTTAACTCCATCACTTCTAAAACTAATAAATAGCAATACAAAAAAACTAATAATCTGACCGGATATGGTAGCAATTCCCGCGCCACGTACTCCCATATGAAACACCAAAATCAGCAATGGATCAAGCACAATGTTTACCACAGCTCCAACCATAAGACCCACCATAGCAAATATTGCATTTCCCTGAAATCTAAGTTGGTTATTAATAACAAACTGTCCCATAAAGAAAGGTGCACCTATTAGGATTACTCCCATGTATTCCATAGTATCCTTAATTGTCTTGGCATTTGCCCCAACTGCATAGGATAAATCCTTAATAAATATATTACCAAGAAAAGCTACCAATACACCAGTTATCAAGCTCATGGCAAATGCTGTGGCCGCCATTTCAGAAGCTCCTTTTTTATTATCACCGCCTAATGCCCGGGATAAAAATGTTCCCGAACCCTGTCCATAGAAAAAACCTATGGCCTGTATAATTGCCATAACCGAAAATGCAAGTCCAACCGCTGCAGTTGCACTAGTGGAAATCTTTCCCACAAAAAAAGTATCGGCCATATTATATATTCCTGTAACTAACATACTTATTATGGTAGGAATTGCTAGTTTTGTTATTAAAATAGGTATCGGAGTTTTTGTTAAAAATTCTCTTTTACTGTCTACATTATTCATATCTTTTTAAGTTCCTCATACAAACAATTTACCGGAAGCCCCACAACATTAAAGTAATCCCCATCAATCTTACTTATATACTTTGAAAACTGACCCTGTATTCCGTATGCTCCAGCTTTATCCATTGGATCACCGCTTTTAACATAGTCACAGATTTCATCATCCGAAATTTTTCCAATATATACATCAGTTTTTCTACTATTTTTTATAATTCTTCCATCAGAAGATAATATGCAAATACCTGTATAAACACTATGAACATTTTCAGAAAGGCTCTTTATCATATTAAATGCGTCCTCTTCGTCCTTAGGTTTTCCAAGTACTTTTCCATCTAGAAATACGATTGTGTCAGCACCTATAACCGAGGTTTTACCACTTGAATCATCAGGCTCAACCACCTTTTCGTACACCTCCTTGGCTTTTACAAATGCGAGGCTTTGAACATACTCCTCAGGATTTGTAAAATGAATATTCTCATCCGCCATTGATGGAATTATTTCAAACTCATTCAAAATATTTTGTAACAATTCCTTTCTTCTTGGAGATGCAGATGCTAAAATAACCCTACTATTTTCAACCGCCGAATCTTTACTGTTTACCACATACTCGATTCCATATTTTTCATCTAAATATGGCTCCCTTGTATGTTTAATCATATCTTCCACGCAAGCACCAAATTCCTTAAAATTTAACCTTGCCATTCGTAGTGAAACATGATTAGGTCCACTGCAAAAATCCTCATCCATATTTTGAGTATAATCATCTTCCCAGTAACACACCGGGCAAATATCATAGTCGCCAACAGGCTTATTCTCGAATGTATAATATCCACAACATGGGCATTTGTATTTTAATTTCATGTTACTACCTTCTTACATTTTATTATTAAAATATTTATAAAATAAATACACAATCAATAATATACCCGATATGACATAAATTCAACAAAAAAGGAACAAAATATACCTCTGCGGGTATATTTTGCCCTTTTACGTATAACATATTTTACATTATACCTTTATAGGTATAGTTATGTTCATTAAACAATTATTTATTATTTTCTTTCTTCTCATCAACTTCTTTTTCCATTATCTTTCTTGCAAGATATATAAATGGTGTATCAGCAAGAGAAGTTACAATGAATATTCCAAAGCTTCCTACAATAATACTAAGCACTGTACTATTTGAATAAACTCCATAGAAAGCAAATAAATTAAACAGCACATTATTAAGAAACTGAGAAGCTATTGTTGAACCATTATTTCTTATCCATAAAAACTTCTTTCTATCGCCAAACTTCTTTTCAGTGAAATCCCACCATTTATGATAAGCCCAAACATCAAAGGACTGAACTATGGCATATACAATCATACTTGAAAACATAAGTCTTGGTGTATTTGAAAAAATAGTATGAAGTGATGGTGATGCAAAATCGGATGATGCTGGAGAATATAATAACCAGTACTGTGAAAATATAATAAATGCGATTGATGATGCAATACCAATTCTAACAGCTTTCTTAGCAGCCTCTTTTCCATACAATTCACTTAAAATATCTGTTGCAAGGAATGTTGAGGCGAAAAGCACATTTCCCAAAGTCATTTCTATTCCAAAGGCTTTAACTACAACTAATACTTCGATATTTGCTGCTATGGTTGCAAGAACTGTAAAACAATACATACCTTCTTTCTTAAATAACTTAAGAAACACAAGCAAAGTACCATAAATAACTAATATAGATCCAATAAGTAACAACTCATTTTTACATGCAGCAATTGAAGCTGCTCCTAATAATGTATTCATTTTTAATCTCCTTTACTAATTACCTCGATTTCTCCGAGATAAAATAAAGGCAAAATAAAGGGATAACTAAGCATAGTTATCCCTTTAACTTCACCTAGTTTTGTTTAACGACAGGATGGCATTTCGAACTGTCCAAAAATTACATATCTTCTTCTGCGCCTTCACCATATCCCTCGTCATCGATTTGTTCATCGAAAACATCACCAATATCGGTTACGGCAAAATTCTCATCATCATCTGAGTATACTGTAAATTCTTCTTCCTCTTCTTCATTACTGATTTTAACATTTCTGTAACGACGAAGACCAGTACCTGCAGGAATGAGGTTACCAATAAGTACATTTTCCTTAAGACCTTCAAGAGAGTCCACACTGCCCTTGATTGCAGCCTCTGTAAGAACACGGCTTGTCTCCTGGAATGATGCTGCTGAAAGGAAAGAATCTGTTGCAAGAGCTGCTTTTGTAATACCAAGGATTACATATTCTCCTTCTGCTGGTTCTTTTCCTTCTGCTTTCATAGCCTCATTTGTTCTGTAGAAGTCTACTACATCTACCTGAGTTTCAGGTAAGAAATCAGTATCTCCACTTTCAGTAATCTTTATCTTCTTAAGCATCTGACGAACTATAAGTTCGATATGCTTATCATTAATATCAACGCCTCGGTTAGAATATGTCTTCTGAACTTCTCTAATGATATAGTTCTGAACAGCTTCTAATCCCTTGACTTCAAGTAATTCCTTAAGGTCTACTGAACCTTCAGTAAGGGAAGCACCTGCTTCAATAATTGAACCGTTTTCTACGATAATACCAGATTTCTTTGAGAATGGAATGTCAACAAAGTCAACGCTACCATCTTCAAGAGATGTAATCTGAATCTGAGTAGAGTTATTGTTATTCTCATCAGTAAGGATTTCTACTCTACCACCGGTTCTTGCTATAATTGCACGACCCTTAGGATTTCTTGCTTCAAAAATTTCCTCTACACGAGGAAGACCGGTTGTAATATCATCACCTGTAGCAACACCACCGGTATGGAATGTTCTCATGGTAAGCTGTGTACCAGGTTCACCGATGGACTGAGCTGCTATGATACCAACTGCTTCACCAACCTGTACTGCCTGGCCTGTTGCAAGGTTTGTACCGTAACACTTACTACATACACCAATTCTTGATTTACATGTAAGCATTGAACGAATCTTAACCTTTGTTGCACCAGTTGCAATAATGGCTTTTGCTCTATGTGGATAAATCATATGATTTGCTTTTACAATCATATTACCATCTGCATCATAAATAGTTTCTGCAGCATATCTACCTGTAATACGACTTTCTAAGCTTTCAATAACTTTACCGCCATCCTTAAATTCACTTACTTCAATGTAAGGAATCTTGTCAGGACCTTCGCCTTCACAACAGTCAACATCACGAATTACAAGATCCTGTGCAACGTCTACAAGTCTTCTTGTAAGGTAACCTGAATCGGCTGTCTTTAAGGCTGTATCTGAAAGCGCTTTACGAGCACCATGGGCTGAAATAAAGTATTCAAGTACATCAAGACCTTCACGGAAGTTTGACTTGATTGGAAGCTCGATGACCTTATTACCTGTTGCTGACATGTTACCACGCATACCAGCAAGCTGTTTAATCTGATCTTCAGAACCACGGGCACCTGAGTTAGCCATCATGTAAATATTGTTATATTCACCAAGACCATCAAGAAGTGCATCTTTAATTTCATTATCTGCTTTCTTCCAGATTTCAAGTACCTGTCTATGTCTTTCTTCTTCTGTTAAGAAGCCCATTTCGAATTCGCTCTTTGTAGCTTCAACTTCTTTATCTGCTTCTTCAATAATTGTCTTCTTGCTTTCTGGTACTATCATGTCAGAAATTGAAACAGTCATAGCTGCTCTTGTGGAATACTTGTATCCAATTGCCTTAATATCATCAAGGAATTCTGCAGCCTTTGTTGTTCCATGAACATCAATTACCTTCTGAAGAATCTGCTTAATCTGTTTCTTAGCTACAAGATAATCTACTTCAAGTTTAATGTAATCTTCATCAGTATTTCTTTCAACAATTCCTAAATCCTGAGGAATGATTTCATTAAAGAGTAATCTACCAAGAGTAGTTTCAATAATACCGGAAACTTCTCTTCCATCAGGTGTAGTAACACATCTTCTTACTCTGATTCTATTCTGAAGAGTTATTTCTTTGTTTTCATAAGCAAGAATTGCTTCATTAACATTTCTATATAATCTCTTGAATTTTGAATCAATATCTGATGCATCTTCCTTGGCATTTTCATCTTCACGTTCCTGTGTAAGATAATAAATACCTAAAACCATATCCTGTGATGGAACGGCAACAGGGCCACCATCAGATGGTTTTAATAAGTTGTTAGGTGAGAGTAAAAGGAATCTACACTCAGCCTGTGCCTCAACTGAAAGAGGTACATGTACAGCCATCTGGTCACCGTCGAAGTCGGCGTTGAACGCTGTACATACAAGTGGATGAAGTTTAATAGCCTTACCCTCTACAAGAATTGGCTCAAATGCCTGAATACCAAGTCTGTGAAGTGTAGGAGCACGGTTAAGCATTACTGGGTGTTCTGAAATAATCTCCTCAAGTACATCCCATACTTTTTCATCCTGACTATCTATCATCTTCTTGGCGCGCTTAATATTTTCAGCAACACCTGTTTCATATAATTTCTTAATAATAAATGGCTTAAATAACTCAATTGCCATTTCCTTAGGAATACCACACTGGTAAATCTTAAGTTCTGGTCCTACTACGATAACTGAACGTCCTGAGTAGTCAACACGCTTACCTAAAAGGTTCTGACGGAAACGACCATGCTTACCCTTAAGAATTTCAGTAAGTGGCTTATGAGCCTTCTTACCTGAACCCTTAGACTGAGCACCTACTCCTCTTGGGCTGTCAATAAGTGCATCAACTGCCATCTGAAGAAGACGCTTTGCATTATTCATGATAAGTTCAATCTGAAGTAGCTTAACGTCTTTAAGGTTATTATTTCTAAGAATAATTGTCTTATAAAGTTCGTTAAGATCTGAAGAAGCAAACTTATCACCATCTAACTGAACCATAGGTCTAAGTTCTGGTGGAATAACTGGAAGAACGTCTAAAATCATCCATTCTGGCTTATTATCGGACTTTCTAAAAGCATCGATAACATTAAGACGCTTAACCATCTTCTGTCTATTCTGTCCCTTTGTATTAGCAAGTTCTGCTTTAAGATCATCATATTCCTTATCAAGGTCGATGTTTTGTAACAATTCTTTAAGTGCTTCTGCACCCATGGATACACGTACATCACTACCGTACATTCTCTTTGCTTCATAGCACTCTGCACGAGTAATAACCTGCTTATATTTAAGATCTGAATCTTCTGGACAATCAAGTACTACAAATGCATTGTAGTAAATAAGACTTTCAAGCTGTTTCTGCTTCATATCAAGAAGTAAACCGATTTTTGATGGGTTACCTCTCCAATACCACATATGAGCAACAGGAACTTCAAGTTCAATACTACCCATACGAGTTCTTCTTACACTTGACTTAGTAATCTCAACACCACATCTTTCGCATTTAGACACTTCGCCAATGTTCTTTTTATACTTACCGCATGCACACTCATAGTCTTTTGTAGGTCCAAAAATAACTTCACAAAACAAACCATTACGATCAGGCTTATATGTTCTATAGTTAATTGTGTTAGTTTCAGTTACTTCACCATGGGACCATGATCTGATTTTCTCAGGTGATGCAATTCCGATTTTTACTTTGTCAAATAAAACGGGCTGAAATTTTTCATTATTCTCTGACATTTAAATGCTCCCTTCTATTTTCAAATATTTGCTGATTATCAGTAAAAAGTTATTATTTACTACTCGCTAATAGTAGTATTAAGTCTTACATCCTCAACCTGTGAGCCTGTTTCTTCAAGTCTTACTCTATCATTGTTGAAACGGTTAACATTGGTAGGAACATCATCTTTGATCTCTACTTCATTGTCATCCTTATCAAGTAACTTCATGTCAAGACCAAGAGCCTGACATTCTTTAATTAATACTCTGAATGACTCTGGAATTCCTGCCTGAGGAATGTTATGACCATTAACAATTGCATCATATGTCTTAACACGGCCGTTCATATCATCAGATTTAACAGTTAAGATTTCCTGAAGTGTATAGGAAGCGCCATAAGCTTCAAGAGCCCAAACTTCCATTTCACCAAATCTCTGTCCACCGAACTGAGCCTTACCACCAAGTGGCTGCTGAGTAACAAGGGCATATGGACCTGTTGAACGTGCGTGCATCTTATCATCTACTAAGTGGTGAAGTTTTAAGTAATGCATGTGACCTACTGTAACAAGACCATCAAATGGTTCACCCGTTCTACCGTCACGAAGCTGTACTTTACCATCCCTGGTAATAGGAACGCCTTTCCATAATTCTCTATGATCACGATTATCATAAAGATATGTCATAACTTCATCATCTAATACATCTTTATACTTAGCTTCAAATTCTTCCCAATCAGTATTTACATAGTCATTTGCTAAATCAAGTGTATCCAAGATATCATTTTCATCTGCACCATCAAATACTGGTGTTGAAATATTCATACCTAAAGCCTTGGCTGCAAGTGACATATGTGTTTCAAGTACCTGTCCGATATTCATACGTGAAGGTACACCAAGTGGGTTAAGAACGATATCAAGAGGACGTCCATTTGGAAGGAATGGCATGTCTTCAACTGGAAGTACTCGGGAAACTACACCCTTGTTACCATGACGACCAGCCATCTTATCACCAACAGAAATCTTTCTCTTCTGAGCTACATATACTCTTACTACCTGTTCTGTATTCTTATCAGTTGTTTCACTCTTAGAGAACTTCTTAACATCAACAACTACACCATATTCTCCATGTGGTACACGAAGTGAAGTATCTCTAACTTCTCTGGTCTTCTCACCAAAGATTTCATATAATAACTTTTCAGCATTAGAAGGATCTGTTTCACCCTTAGGTGTAACCTTACCAACTAAGATATCACCTGCACGAACCTCAGCACCGATACGGATAATACCATCGGAACCAAGTTTGCTAAGTGCATCTGCAGAAAGGCCTGGAATATCATTTGTAATTGCTTCCTTACCAATCTTAGTGTTTCTAACCTGAATATCATATTTCTTAATATGGATAGATGTATAAACATCATTCTGTACTAATTTTTCACTTAAAAGTACAGCATCTTCGTAGTTATAACCTTCCCAGGTCATGAAACCAATAAGTGGGTTCTTACCTAAGGCAATTTCACCATTACATGTAGAAGCACCATCTGCGATTACTTCGCCTTCTTCTACTCTATCACCCTTGTCTACAATAGGTTTCTGGTTGTAACAGTTATCCTGGTTACTTCTAGAATATTTAATAAGTTTATATGTATCAGTCTCACCATTGTCTGCTTTAATAACAATTTCATCAGACTGAACTTTTTCAACAATACCAGCACGCTCTGCCATTACGCACACACCTGAATCCTTAGCAACCTTGGATTCAATACCTGTACCAATAACAGGTGCTTCAGTTACCATAAGAGGAACTGCCTGACGCTGCATGTTAGAACCCATGAGGGCACGGTTAGCATCGTCGTTCTGTAAGAATGGAATCATTGATGTAGCAACTGAGAATACCATTCTAGGAGATACGTCCATGAAATCAATATCTCTCTTATCGAACTGACTGATTTCCTCACGGCAACGACCTGATACATACTCATTTACGAAATGACCCTTTTCATCAAGTGGTTCATTGGCCTGTGCTACCACATACTTATCTTCTTCATCTGCTGTAATATATACAACTTCATCAAGTACAACTGGCTTATCAGGATTGCTTTTATCAACTTTTCTGTATGGAGCTTCGATAAATCCATATTCATTAAGTCTTGCATAAGAAGCAAATGAGTTGATAAGACCGATGTTTGGTCCTTCAGGTGTCTCAATAGGACACATTCTTCCATAGTGTGTATAGTGAACGTCTCGAACTTCAAAACCCGCTCTGTCTCTTGTAAGACCACCAGGTCCTAAAGCTGAAAGTCTTCTCTTATGTGTAAGCTCGGCCAGTGGGTTATTCTGATCCATAAACTGTGACAACTGGGAACTACCAAAGAATTCCTTAATTGCAGCTTTAATTGGATTAATGTTAAGCAATGAATGTATCGTCATATTATCGCTGTCTTTATCCATTGCTGTCTTAATTGTCTTTTCCATTCTTGAAAGACCGATACGATACTGATTCTGTAAAAGTTCACCAACCGCTCTAATTCTTCTATTACCAAGGTGATCAATATCATCAACTTTTCCAACACCATTTTCAAGATTAAGAATATAGTTAACAGATGCAATAATATCTTCGATAGTAACAAACTTAGGAATAAGAAGAGAAATATTCTTTCTTATTGCTTCCTTGATATCATCTTCTTCATCATATTCTTCTAAAATCTGTTCAAGTACTGGATAAAATACCTGTTCATTTACACCGAGAGGTGTACAATCGAAATCCACATATGTATTAATATCAACCATAAGGTTAGATATTACTTTTGTATTCTTTGTTTCTGTTTGTACCCAAACAAATGGCACTGCAGCATTCTGAATATCAATAGCAATTTCATCTGTTACCACAGTTCCTTTTTCATAAAGAATTTCTCCTGTTGTAGGATCACAAACATCTTCAGTTAATACGAATCCTACGATTCTTCCCTTAAAGGAAAGTTTCTTATTAAATTTATAACGTCCAACTCTTGCTAGGTCATATCTCTTATGGTCAAAAAGCATTGATTTAATTGTGCTTTGAGCATTTTCAATGCTGTCTGGTTCACCTGGTTTAACCTTATGATATAATTCCAAAAGACCAAGTTTACCTTCACTTAAACCATCTTCCTTACCCTTGGCATTTGTAGTAACCTTATCCTTGACAAATGTCTGGCTAAGCATTTCTTCTTCGCCAAATAACTTAACGATATCTTCTTCTGTACCATCACCCAAAGCTTCTACAAGTGAACTCTTTGGAAGGAAATCAAGATCAATCTGTGAAAGAGCACGTACAAAAATAGTAATAGGTGTCTTACTCTTTTTATCAACTCTTACATAAAGAATATCATTATGATCTGTTTCATATTCAAGCCAAGCACCTCTGTAAGGAATTACCTGTGCCTTGAAACTGTCTTTACCCTTCTTTTCATTAAGGGATTTTCCATAATAGATACCTGGAGAACGTACCAACTGACTTACAATAACTCGTTCAGCACCATTGATTACAAAGGTACCTGTCTTTGTCATAAGTGGTAAATCACCAAAGAAGATCTCCTCATCAATAAATGAACCTGTTTCTAAGTTGTGAAGTCTAACCTGAACACGTAAAGGAGCTGAATATGTTGCATCAGTTTCTTTACATTCTTCAATAGTGTGGTTTGTCTCTTCTTCGCAATATCTGTAGCTTAAGAACTCAAGACTCATCTTTCCAGCAAAGTCTTCAATAGGAGATATTCCTTCGAATACCTCTGCAAGTCCTTCATCTAAAAGCCACTGATACGAATTTCTCTGTACTTCTACTAAGTTAGGCATGCTTAATACATCTTTATCTCTTGCATAACTTACTCGTGAAGCACGACCATCGTGGACCATGTGAATTCGATTTTTTTCCATTGACTTTTTCACCCCTATCTTCAAAATTGTGGTGTCACTATTACACTAATTAATGTAAGGTTACCCATCAAAAGGGCATAGTAACCCTACTACGGCACAATAGTGCAACTACCATCTTATCAAAAATAAAAATACTAGTCAACTATTTTTTTAGAAGAAAAAAATATTTTTTAGAATAGTAAACTTTCTGTATTTTCACTGTCCCATAAACAAAAACCCGACGGCATAAACCGTCGGGTATTGAAAACTACTAATTTACAATTATTTAATTGTAACAACAGCGCCTTCATCTTCAAGCTGCTTCTTAAGAGCTTCAGCTTCTTCTTTTGTAGCGCCTTCTTTAACAACCTTAGGAGCTCCGTCAACAACTTCCTTAGCTTCCTTAAGTCCAAGACCTGTAGCATCCTTAACAACTTTGATAACCTTAACCTTGTTTGGACCTACTTCTGTAAGTTCTACATCAAATTCAGTCTTTTCTTCAGCTGCTGCTGCATCACCGCCTGCTGCTGCAACTACAACACCTGCTGCTGCAGATACACCAAATTCTTCTTCACATGCTTTTACTAATTCATTTAATTCTAATACTGATAACTTTTTGATTTCTTCAATAAATTCCTGAGTTGTCATTTTTAATTCCTCCATTATATTTTTAATAATCATTTCTTGTAAAAGATTAATGCTCGGCATCGGATACCTTCGCATTAATCCTGCTTTGCAGGACTTAACCCCTCCGGGCTTAATCCAAATACGCTCGCAAAAATCTTGATGATTTTTGCTCACTAAGCAACACTTTCATCTGTGTTTTCTGCAATCTGCTTAATAACACGAGCAAAGTTTGCGATAGGTGACTGAATACTTCCAAGAAGTTTTCCAAGAAGTACTTCTTTTGATGGGATGTTGGAAATAGCCTTAACTCCTGCCGCATCATAATATGTTCCATCAATAACACCGCCCTTAACTTCAAGAGCTTCAGCTTCTTTAGCAAACTTACAAATCTCTCTTGCTACTGCTGTTGCATCTTCTTTTGAAACTGCGATAGCTGTAGGTCCTTCAAGATTCTGAGCTAAATCAGCAAATTCTGTTCCTTCGATAGCGAAGTTGATCATAGTATTCTTATAAACTTTATAAGTAATATTATTCTCTCTAAGCTGTCTTCTAAGTTTTGTATCCTGTTCTACTGTAAGACCACGATAATCAACAACTACAGCTGTCTTGGCGCCATCAAGTAACTCTTTGATTTCTTCAATAATAGGCTGTTTAATCTCTGTCTTAGCCATTGGTTTACCTCCTATATTTATTTGGTGACCATGACTTTTTGTCGGTTATCTAAAATAAAAACCTCTTCACGCCATAAAGACATGAAGAGGTAATAATCTAAATATTAATTCTCCTCGGCAGGCTCATAATAATTATGATTACGCTTTTTCTCGATTATATCGAGAACTGCACCTGCTGTCTTCGGCCATGGTTCACAGATTTTATATGAAATAAAATCTACCTTGTGCATAATAGCACATTTATATAATGCTTGTCAACTTTTATCTCGACGAAGATGTCGATATAGCTCTTAATTAGTTAGAGAACTTAGCTACATTAAGCTTAACGCCAGGTCCCATTGTAGATGTAAGAACTACACTCTTTAAATACTGACCCTTAAGAGCGCTTGGCTTAGCCTTGTTGATAGCATCAATAAGCGTCTGGAAGTTGTCAGCAAGCTGTTCTTCTGTGAAAGAAGCCTTGCCGATTGGTACGTGAATAATGTTTGACTTATCAAGTCTGTATTCGATCTTACCAGCCTTGATATCTTTAACTGCTTTTGTAACGTCCATTGTAACTGTACCAGCTTTTGGGTTTGGCATTAATCCCTTAGGACCAAGTACTTTACCAAGTCTACCAACAACACCCATCATATCTGGTGTAGCAACTACTACGTCAAAATCAAACCAGTTATCATTCTGAATCTTTGGAATAAGTTCCTCAGCGCCTACATACTCAGCACCTGCTGCTGTAGCTTCATCAGCCTTGTCACCCTTAGCAAATACTAAAACCTTTACATTCTTACCTGTACCATGAGGAAGAACTACAGCTCCTCTGATCTGCTGATCTGCGTGACGTCCATCACAACCTGTTCTGATGTGGCACTCTACTGTTTCATCAAATTTAGCAACAGCTGATTCTTTAACTAACTTAATAGCATCATTTGTATCGTATAAAGTAGCTTTATCAATTTTCTTAGCTGCTTCTACATATTTCTTTCCGTGTTTCATTTAAATTAACCTCCTTGTGGTAATAACAGATCTCTCAAAGTATTTTTAGAGAGCCCTCCCACTTTTTATTATATTAATTAATCAACTACTGTGATACCCATACTTCTTGCAGTACCTGCTATCATACTGATAGCTGCATCAAGGCTTGCAGCGTTAAGATCCTTCATCTTGATCTCGGCGATTTCAGCAAGCTGTGCCTTAGTAACCTGTGCAACCTTTGTCTTATTAGGAACACCTGAACCTGACTTAATATTGCAAGCCTTCTTAAGAAGAACTGCTGCAGGTGGAGTCTTTGTAATAAAACTAAATGTTCTGTCTGAGTAAACTGTAATTACAACCGGAATAATCATTCCTGGCTGATCAGCTGTTCTAGCATTAAATTCCTTTGTGAACTGTACAATATTTACACCATGCTGTCCAAGTGCAGGACCAACTGGTGGTGCTGGTGTAGCCTTACCAGCTTCGATTTGAAGTTTAATATATCCTTCTACATTCTTTGCCATTTTGGCACCTCCTATTGTGGTATTATCGGGAATCCCTCCCACTGCTTAACTAATCTGGTTAAGCATACTTCTTAGTTTAATAATATGTGATTTTTCACATATCGGTTTGTATTAAAATTAATTAAAATTTTAATCAGCTTTTTTTACGCCTGAAAAAGGTATTTCTACCGGTGTTTCTCTTCCAAGCATATCGATGTTAATGGTAACTGTCTGCTTACCTTCATCGATTCTGTTAACAACACCTTCAAAGCCTGCCCAAGGGTCTGAAGTAACCAACACCTTGTCTCCGACTTCAAATTCGCAAACAATTTTCTCAGTCTTGCCTATGCCATTCTTGATGTTTTCAACTTCTTCATCTGAGAGTGGAGTAGGTTCATTACCGATTCCTACAAAACCTGTAACACCGATTGTATTTCTTACAATATACCATGTATCAGAGTTCATAATCATACGAACAAATACATACTGGCTTACAAGTTTCTTTGTTACTTCTTTCTTTTCACCCTTTTTAATTTCAGTGACTTTTTCTTCCGGTATAAAAATTTCAAGTATCTGATCCCCAAGATTTCTGTTTTTAATAACATTCTCCAAGTTCTCTTTTACTTTGTTCTCATATCTAAAATTAGTATGAACCAAATACCATTTTGCTTCTTCCATAGTTTTCCCCTTTGCAATTAACTAAGATAATAACTTGTCAACGCCAAGCTGTACTAACATATCTACTAATTTGATAATGATACCAAGTATTATTGATACAATTACAACTGCAGTAGTTTCTTTTGCAACAGTTGTTTTATCCGGCCAAATAATCTTCTTATATTCAGCTTTGAGATTTGTCCACCAGTTTTTGATACCGGATTTGTTTTTCTTTTCCTGTGCCATATCTCTCTCCTATCAATAATTACTTAGTTTCCTTGTGCATTGTGTGTCTCTGACAAAATCTACAATACTTCTTTGTTTCCATTCTGTCAGGGTGCGTTTTCTTATCTTTTGTAAGATTGTAATTACGCTGTTTACACTCTGTACATGCTAATGTGATTTTCACGCGCATAACTTCCACCTCCGCTAATATTCTATTTTTCCTCTTGTGGCAACGACGCTTAAAAATTGCACACAAAAAAAAGCGCTTATTTCATCGCTTGATTAATATAACATATACCCCTTTGTTAAGTCAAGCAAATATTTTTCTTTATATTCCCGCACCAGTGGCTATGGTAATAAAATAAACTTTCAAAGCACCACATTCCGAAACCACTTTACCCATGGCATCCATAGTGGATCCAGTCGTATAAATATCATCAACCATAATTACGGTTTTTCCCTTTATCAAATCTTTCTTCTTATTATTAACGGCAAATGCATTCTTTAAACTATTTAATCTTTCCTGCCTTCCCTGTTCCTTTAAAGCCTCAGTCTTCTTTTCTCTTATTATAATGTCATTTTTCATTGGGATACCGGTAAGCTTGCTTATTTCCTTACATAGAACTTCTGCCTGATTGTATCCTCTTTTTACTCTTCTGCTTTTATGAATCGGAATGGGAATAAGCATGTCGCTCTCTAAAAAACCTTCCCTTTCCATGGTTTTAACCATGTACTTTGCAAAAAACATAGCAAGTTCTCTTTTATTATGATATTTAAAGTTAATGATTGCTTCCTTTATTGCATCATTATAGAAAAATGCTGAAATACCTTTATCGAAAAACCTCTCTTCTTTTTTGCACTCCTTGCACCAAACATCATTCTTACTTTTTAGAATGCACCCACATCTTACACATGTGTTTCCTCCCACTGCCCTTAATCTACCTTTGCAGTCATTGCATACTTTAATTTCAAAAGTTACAACTCTTCCGCAAATCGGACATCTGTCTGGGTAAAAAATATTCAATCAAATCACCCCATTTCAATAATGGTTCCTCCACCTACCACTATATCCCCATCATACATAACCAAGGCCTGTCCCTTTGTTATGGCTCTTACAGGCTCTTTAAATGTAACTTCAAGCCTGTCTTCTCCAACCATGACGCAAGTCGCCTCGCTTTCTTTTTGTGCATATCTTATTTTTGCTTTTATATTGATAGGTTCATCAATACTATCAACACTTATAAGATTTACATTATTACAAATAAGTCTCTTTGAGAATAAATCCTCATTATCTCCAAGAATAACTTTATTGTTCTCTATGTCTATTTTTGTAACATACATAGGTTTTTTAAGGGACAATCCAAGTCCCTTACGCTGACCAATTGTGTAATTAATTATACCCTTATGTCTTCCCAAAACATTTCCATCCATATCCACGAAGTCACCTTCAGGATACATTTTTCCGGTATAACTTTTTATAAAATCAAAATATTTGCCGTTTTGAACAAAACATATATCCTGGCTATCATGTTTCCTTGCATTAACAAAGCCATGACTATCCGCAATATCTCTTACTTCAGTTTTGGTTAACTCTCCAAGCGGGAACTTTGTATGAGCGAGCTGCTCCTTTGTCATGGAATAAAGAACATAACTTTGATCCTTGGTGTCATCAACTGCTTTTTTCAGCAAATATCTTCCATCCTTCTCTTCAATTCTGGCATAATGTCCTGTTACCACATAATCATATGATAATTCCTTTGCCCTATCGAAAAGTTTTTCAAACTTTAGATATCTATTACAGTCAATGCAAGGATTTGGAGTCATACCATTTTCATAACAATAAATAAACTTATCTATGACTTCTTCTTTAAACTTATCAGCAAAATTAAACACATAATAAGGGATACCAAGTTTAAAGCAGACACTTCTGGCATCTTCCACATCCTTTAGTGAACAGCAGGTATTCTCCCTTGAAATACCTGTATCTTCATTATCAAATAGTTTCATGGTTACACCCATACATTCGAAACCATTTTCCTTCATAAGTGCCGCTGCTACAGAACTGTCCACGCCACCGCTCATGGCAATCAATGCTTTTTTATCATTATTCATATAATTCACCTTTTTAACCCAACATGGCTATTGTTTCTATCTTTTCCTTAAGTCCAGAATATCTTTTTCTGGTACTTACATTATTAATCATTTTATTAAATGTATTTTCACTTCCCACAATGCATACACATTTCTTTGCCCTAGTAACTGCTGTATATAAAAGATTTCTGTTAAATAACTGCCATGGTCCCGTTAATAATGGAAGTATTACTGCAGGGTACTCACTACCCTGTGATTTATGTATAGTTACGGCATATGCAAGTTCAAGTTCGCCCAATGAAGAAAATTCATAGTATACCACACGGCCATCATCAAATTTAACAGATAGTAAATCTGCCGCTTCGTTTATGCCCTGTACAACTCCAGTATCTCCATTAAACACCCCACTACCGCTATCTATCAGTGTACCACGATCATTTCTTATTTCCCACTCAAGCTTATAGTTATTCTTAACCTGCATAACCTTGTCGCCTTCTCTAAAAAGCTTATCACCATATTCTTTTTCATACTTATTGATATCCTTCGGATTCAAATTTTCCTGTAAGAACTTATTAAGACTCTCGACTCCCAACGGACCTTTTCTCATAGGAGTAAGAACCTGAATATCTGACATGTCACAATTAACAAATCCAGGAAGCCTACTTGTAATCAATGAATAAATGGTACTTAAGATGCTTTTAACATTATCCCTTCCAAGATAAAAAAAATCCTTGCTCTTATTATCAAGATTAATGCTTGTTCCTTCATTAATCTTATGAGCATTAACAACTATGTCACTTTCTTCGCTTTGTCTGAAAATCTTTTTAAGTTCCACGGTTTTAAAAACCTTCGAATCAATAATATCCCTAAGGACATTACCAGGTCCCACAGAAGGAAGCTGATCCTTATCACCAACCAAAATCAAATGACAACCATTAGGGACAGCCTTAAGTAACATATTCATAAGTCTTATATCAACCATGGACATTTCATCCACGATGATAACATCTGCTTCAACAGGCTCGCTTTCATCACGCCCTGCCAATCCTTCAAATTCATCTGCCCCTGCATATATCTCTAGAAGCCTATGAATTGTGGTTGCTTCTTTTCCCGTACTTTCCATCATTCTTTTGGCAGCTCTTCCGGTAGGTGCGCATAACTTAACATTTTTCCCTTCCATCATAAACATATTAATAATTCCATTTATAATGGTTGTTTTACCAGTTCCCGGTCCACCTGTAATAACCAAAAGACCTTCTTTTAATGCTTCTATAATAGCCATGCGCTGTTGATCTTCAAATTCCAGTTTCAATTCTCCTTCAACCACTTCTAAAAGCATGTCCGAATTTATGGAAAAATCGCTGGCAGTATCTGCTATCTTTTTTAATCTTGTGGCCACTGACATTTCTATATTAAAGAAAGCATAATCATAAATATATTCCACTTCATTTATTACAACCGCTTTAATCTTATTATCCATCAGCAAATCATTAATGCATTCATCAATGTCAAAATCAACACCCAATAAGCTTTTTGCCTCTAAATATAATTCATCCTTTGGAATGCATGTATGACCAAAGGCACTAGCCTCATATAACGTATATCTTATTCCACTAAGTATTCTAAACTTTGAATCAATGGCTATGCCGGAAATCTCTGCTATTTTATCGCTTGTCTTAAATCCAACACCCTCAATGTCTTCTGCAAGTTTATATGGGTTTTCTTTTAAAACAGCAAATAATCTATCACCATATTTTTTATATATTTTAACCGACAGATTAATGGAAATCCCAAATTGTTGAAGGTATATAAAGGCATCTCTCATGTTTCTCTGTTCTGTAACCTGATCATAAATGGTTCTTGCTTTTTTTAGTGTTATTCCTTTAATCTCTGCAAGTCTTTCCGGCTGACTTTCAATAATATCAAAGGTTTCACCACCAAAGGTATCAACAATCCTCTTTGCCATCTTTTCGCCTATTCCCTTAATGGCTCCGCTACCCAAATACTTTCTAATGGATAATTCATCCCTTGATACTTTTATTTCATATTTTGAAACCTTTATCTGTTGTCCATATATATCGTGAAAAACTTCTTCACCATCTGCAACAATGTATTCCCCAGGATTAATGTAATTAAAAGTTCCAACTAACGTCATTTCTTTTTCACCGTTCTTTAAAACTAAAACGGTGTAACCGTTTTCTTCATTTCTATAAACAATATTATCAACATATCCTGAAACTTCCATTTTTCACCTATACATAACCCCCGCTTGCACTTTAGTGTGGCGGGGGCTTTATTCTCTAATTTGTTATTACTTCTTTAGGAGATATAAACTCTGTATATCTTCCAGTTCCCACAGCAACTGCTGTCATAGGTTCCTCAGCAATTAATGTATTAATACCAAGTTTTGCCTCAATTAACTCCTCAAGTCCCTGAAGAAGACTTCCTCCTCCAGTCATTACAATTCCTCTGTGGGCAATGTCTGCCGAAAGTTCTGGTGGAGTTTTTTCCAAAACTTCATGAATGGCATCGATTACCTGGGTTGTTACCTCACGAAGAGCCTCTTCTGTTTCTTCTGAAGTAATTACTATACTCTTTGGAAGTCCGGTTACTAAGTTTCTACCTCTAACTTCCATTTTTTTATCATCATTTCTTCTGTAACAGTTACCTATCTGAATCTTAACTTCTTCAGCAGTTCTGTCACCTATTAACAGATTATGTTTTCTTCTCATATATTTTACAATGGCATCATCAAAGTCATTACCTGCCACTTTAATGGAATCAGAGCATACAACACCACCTAAGGAAATAACAGCAATGTCAGTTGTACCACCACCAATGTCAACTACCATGTTTCCACAAGGTCTCATAATGTCAAGACCTGATCCAATAGCAGCAGCCATGGATTCATCAACAATGACAACACTTCTAGCTCCTGCCTGATATGTTGCATCCATTACCGCTTTTCTCTGAACATCCGTAGCACCACTTGGTACACATACATTTATTCTAGGCTTTCTATAGCTTCGCTTTCCCAGAGCCTTCTGAATAAAATACTTTATCATTTGCTCAGTAACACTATAGTCTGCAATAACACCTTCGTGAAGAGGACGAAGGGCAACAATGTTACCCGGTGTTCTTCCTATCATAAGTCTTGCATCTTCACCTATAGCTTTTATCTTATCAGTATCCCTGTCAAAGGCAACAACTGCAGGCTCTTTTAATACCACACCTTTACCCTTAACATATACCAAGATACTGGCTGTTCCTAAATCTAAACCAATCTCCGTACTCAAATCATTCCTCCTAAACTTTAACCGAATATTTGGAAATATAAATTACTTATTATATAGCATTATTCATATTTAACCCACATAGCCGGTCTGGTTCTGATATTTCTATCATCAACTCGAAATCCTTCTTCCATTACTTCACCCATTGATACAAACTGAGCTTTATTCTGGCTTTCTCCTGGGTTTATAAGCCAAAAATCTGTCTGGAAGTTAGCTAATATATCTTTATATTTTTTTGCATCTTCATTACTTGGCAAGAAAATCTTATCGATTGTTTTTCCTCCGCCAATGGTATTATATACTTTATTATCAGGAACCTCTACTACAGTTTTTTCAATATTGGCTACTTCATAAGGTGAAAGATAATCAAGCATAAACGCACCATTTAAATAGAATCTTATACCTGATTCCTTCCACGTAATATCCTTCTTTATATTATGATATGGTGTAAAGTTTACAGGTTCACTCTTTATAAGATATGCTCTTCCATTGACCTTTTCACAAAGTCTCCACTTATAAGCACCATAAACCACACTCTCACCAATTTCTGTTTCATCTATAAGTTTAAGTTCACATTCAAACTTTCTTTTAGCACTGTCATCATAATCACCAAGCTCCTTGAACTTAAGTCTTGCAGCATCATATGAACCTTCATTATATAACTTATCAGCATATTCATACATAAGTCTTATTGCTTTTTCGCTGCTGTCTGAATAATCGCCTAATCTCTTATAAATCTCGATGGCTTCATTATAACTTCCTGACTTTTCATACATACCCGCTCTTAAATACGAGTATTTCTTGGTTTTATGAAAACTAAATGCACAAACAGCTGCTGCTGCTAATATAACCAAGCAAATGAAAACTTTAATACGATTCTTAAGAAGTTTTTTATTTCTCTCATCTTCTATCTTCTTAATCTTCTTTTTATCTTCTTCATTGGCTGTAACTTCATAAGCCTTGGCGCTGTCTTCATATTTCTTTATTTCGCCTTTAAGTTTAACAATGCGGTCTTTTGAATCCTTATAATCCTTAAGGCCTTCATAAATCTTAATGGTATTTTTTAAAACCTCAGCTTTATAACTATCATAATTCAAACATTTAATCGACTCTTCAAGTTTTATAGCCTTCTCATATTTTTCATCATCTGTTAAAACAACTTTTTTCTTGGCAGCCATAATAATAAAGTATGAAATTCATACATCCTTCCTTAATTTACTGTAAGATTATATATCTTAACATATCAAAAATCAACATTAAGCTTATTTACTGTAAAGCTTTTGTTTATTTCCTATGTATAAAAAAAGCGTGCATCTGCACGCTGAAGCAGGGGCACTAGGAATCGAACCCAGCTCTGGAGTTTTGGAGACTCTTATTCTACCGATGAACTATGCCCCTGAATAAAATGCGATTTTGGCTCGCGATAGATATATTATCATTTTAACCCCCACCATGTCAAGCATTAATTATATATAAAAAAAGCATTGACACAAAAAAAACGTAGTGCTAACATTTTAATAACAGTTTATGGACTGAATATTAAGAAAGGAGTGCGATAAGCAGAAGAGTATCATGAAAAAATACATCGCTGAAATGTTAGGAACAACTGTCCTTACACTTTTCGGTTGCGGAACTGCAATGGTTGTCGGTGGTGCCAGCGCAGGCATAGGTAACGGATATGCCGGTGTTCTTACAATAGCACTTGCATTTGGTTTATCAATAGTTGCATGTGCATACGCAATTGGAAATGTATCAGGTTGTCACATTAATCCTGCAGTATCATTATTTCCTGATCCTTTTCCTTCATGTCTCGAACCATTTTCTCAAGACTCGAATAAAGTTCCCAAATTTCATCCCTTGCCACACCCATTTGCCGCTCAGCTCTTACAATATCCTGATTTGTAACAGCGTAAAACATAGCTCTATTAAGTGCAGCAATTCTCTTGGAAAACCATTTGCTAAGCCATAAAAGTGAGAATAGCATTATTGCTCCACCAAATACCAGTGGCAACAATCCAAGTACAACCCTGCCCCTGGTGGCTTTCGTAATACTCTTATTAGAATGAATCAAATAAATAGTGTAATAATCTGAAGAATGTCGTGGGAGAATTCTTATGGAAGATATGGTACAATCATCCCCCCTAAATCTTAAGTCGCCATAATATTCAGTTACATTTGGGCTATTTAGTTTTTCCGTTCTATTGATTAAATACTCAAATTCATTTAATGTTATATTAAAGTTCCAGTGAACCAATTCACTATCATTTAAGGACATTATGGCATAAGCATTCTGCTCACTAATAAACTGTTCTGAAAGACTTGCTTCCAAACCAATACTTAAAACACCGTAAGCTTCCTGATTCTGATCATATAACACACGGGTTAATCTAAGACTTCTATCACTTGTCTGAACAGATGTAATATAAGACCAGTGAGGTGCACCATGAAGTTTCACCGTTTCCTTATACCAAGACTTATTCTTAATAGTATCAGTTAAAAGTTTAAAATTATGATTGTCAACCTTTTCAACAGCTCCATCATTTACATAGATACAAATACTATGTATGTCCTGATAATAACTATTAACATAATCCCACAATTGCCCAAATGTTTTATTATCAACGGTAAGAGGTGAGTCTGTTCCATAACGTTTTAACACTATTTTCTTACTGTTACTGTCACAATAAATATGTTCCGAAAACTCCATAGCAAGTTCCATGGCAGCTGTTACCTTGTCCGAATTACTATTAAGTTCTTTAATATCACTTTCAATCTGACTATCAATATATGTTTGATTCTGTTGATTAAACATAATCACATATACCAAAGCCATAGGAAGGAAGCACCCTATCATAAACACGCAAACCATGCGCTGCCTTATCTTCATGTCTTTGGTTATTTCTCTTATTTTTATTCTTAAAGATTTCACGGGAACCTCCTTTCTTTTTCTATTGAGTTAAAAGCACTGCAACAAATCGTTGCAGTGCTCTATATTTACATTGACACATATTTTTTAGCATTACGCTTCAGTAATAGTAGAATGTCTCTCCTGAAGTGAACAAATAGCACTATCTCCACCAGCCTTGATTGCTGCAATACCTTCGATTGCTGCCTTGGCTGCTGCTATTGTTGTCATATAAGGAATTCTAGCCTTTACTGCTGCCTTACGAAGATATGAATCATCATTTACACTGTCCTTACCAACAGGTGAGTTAACAATAATATCAATTTCACCATTAGTGATGGCATCTAAAATATTTGGACGACCTTCGTAAAGTTTCTTAATCTTAGTAGCTTCAATTCCACTTTCTGTAATAAGTTCAAAAGTTGTGCCTGTTGCTAAAATATTAAATCCATTTTCAGCAAATGCTTTAGCTACTTCTACAACTTCAGCCTTATCTTTTCTATTTACAGATATAAGAACTGTTCCCTTTGTAGGAAGAATTGAACCAACACCTTCCTGAGCTTTATAGAAAGCTTCACCATATGATTTTGAAAGCCCAAGTACTTCACCTGTTGATCTCATTTCAGGTCCAAGTACAGGGTCAACTTCCTGGAACATATTAAATGGGAAAGCAGCTTCCTTAACACCATAATATGGAATATTCTGTTCCTTAAGCTTTGGAACAGGTGAATCCTTTCCTGTAAGTTCTGATGTAATGATTTCAGTGGCAAGAGGTACCATACGGATATTACATACCTTTGATACAAGAGGAACTGTACGTGATGCTCTTGGATTTGCCTCAAGTACATAAACCTTACCATTTTCAATGGCATACTGCATGTTCATAAGACCTCTTACATGCATTTCCTCAGCTATCTTTCTTGTATATTCCTTAATTGTCTTAACATTCTCTTCTGAAATATGAACAGATGGAATGATACATGCACTATCACCTGAATGTACACCTGCAAGCTCGATATGTTCCATAACAGCTGGAACAAACGCATGCTCACCATCAGCAATGGCATCTGATTCGCATTCAAGAGCATGATTTAAGAAACGGTCAATAAGAATAGGTCTGTCCGGAGTAACACCAACAGCCGCATTCATGTAATCTGTCATGGCATCATCATCATAAACAACTTCCATTCCACGACCACCTAATACATATGAAGGTCTAACCATAACAGGGTAACCGATTTCATTTGCAATGGCCTTAGCTTCACCTACAGTTGTAGCCATACCTGATTCAGGCATTGGAATTTCAAGTTTATCCATCATTGCTCTGAACTGATCTCTATCCTCAGCAAGATCAATAACTGCTGGAGATGTACCAAGAATCTTAACACCATTTCTCTCAAGGTCTGCTGCAAGGTTAAGTGGAGTCTGACCACCAAACTGTGCAATAACACCAAGAGGTTTTTCCTTATGATAAATACTTAAAACATCTTCAAGTGTAAGAGGTTCAAAGTATAATTTATCTGAAGTATCATAGTCAGTTGAAACTGTTTCAGGATTGCAGTTAACAATAATTGTTTCGAATCCCATCTTCTTAAGAGCAAGTGCTGCATGTACACAGCAGTAATCAAATTCGATACCCTGGCCAATACGGTTTGGACCACCGCCTAAGATCATAATCTTCTTATTGTCAGTTGCCTTTGACTCATCTTTTGCATTATATGTTGAGTAGTAATAAGCACTATCTTCGGTACCACTTACATGAACACCTTCCCATGCCTCAACTACGCCAATTTCTGTTCTTCTGTTTCTAACTTCATCTTCAGAAACGCCCACAAGCTGGCTAATATATTTGTCAGAGAAACCGTCCTTCTTAGCCTGAGTAAGTAACTCATCACTAGGAAGAGAACCCTTTGACTTAAGAATTTCTTCTTCCTCTTCAACAAGTTCCTTCATCTGTTCAATAAAATACTTCTTAACCTTTGTAAGTTCAAATATTTCGTCAACAGTCGCACCCTTTCTAAGTGCTTCATACATAACGAAATGTCTTTCAGATGATGGAGTAATAAGTTTATTTAAAAGCTCTTCCTTTGTAAGAGTATCAAAATCCTTAGCGTGACCTAAACCGTAACGGCCAGTCTCAAGACTTCTGATAGCCTTCTGAAATGCTTCCTTATATGTCTTACCGATACTCATTACTTCACCAACGGCTCTCATCTGAGTACCAAGTTTGTCTTCAACACCTTTGAATTTTTCAAATGCCCATCTGGCAAATTTGATTACAACATAATCACCATCCGGAACATATTTATCCAAAGTTCCGTATTTGCCGCATGGTATATCTTTAAGAGTAAGTCCTGTTGCAAGCATGGCTGATACTAAAGCAATTGGGAAACCTGTTGCTTTTGAAGCAAGTGCTGAAGAACGGGATGTACGAGGATTAATCTCGATTACAATTATTCTTCCGCTTTCAGGATCACGAGCAAACTGTACATTAGTACCACCAATAACCTGAACTTTATCAACAATTGAATATGCCTGTCTCTGAAGTTCCTTCTGAACATCTTCTGAAATAGTAAGCATTGGAGCTGAACAGAAAGAATCACCTGTATGAACTCCAAGTGGATCGATGTTTTCGATAAAGCAAACAGTAATCATGTTACCTTCGCAGTCTCTAACAACTTCAAGTTCAAGTTCTTCCCAACCTAATACTGACTCTTCAACAAGAACCTGTCCTACAAGTGACGCCTGAAGTCCTCTTGCACAAACTGTTTTAAGTTCTTCTTTATTGTAAACAAGGCCACCGCCTGCACCACCCATGGTATAAGCAGGACGTAAAACTACAGGGTAACCAAGTTTATCTGCGATTTCCAAAGCTTCCTCAACACTGTAGGAAACTTCACTTCTTGCCATCTGGATTCCAAGTTCGTCCATGGTCTTCTTAAACTCGATACGGTCTTCACCACGTTCGATGGCATCTACCTGAACACCAATAACTTTTACATTATACTTATCAAGGATACCTTCCTTATATAATTCTGATGCAAGGTTAAGTCCTGACTGACCACCTAAGTTAGGTAATAATGCGTCCGGTCTCTCCTTTGCTATAATCTGTTCCAATCTCTTTACATTAAGAGGCTCGATGTATGTAACATCAGCTGTCTCAGGATCAGTCATGATTGTAGCAGGATTTGAGTTTACTAATACAATTTCATAACCAAGCTTTCTTAAAGCCTTGCAGGCCTGAGTACCTGAATAGTCAAACTCACACGCCTGTCCTATGACAATTGGTCCTGAACCAATTATAAGTACTTTGTGGATATCTGTTCTTTTTGGCATAATCTTACTCCTTTTTTCCTAAACATTCACCGACTATTATATAAAAATTAGATTAAAAGTACAAGCAGAAATTTGAGATATATTAGTTAAAATCACTTGCCTTAAATTTAGACTTCTTGATTTTATTTGCCGTTCCCTTATTGGCATTTAAAGGATCATAATTCTTTGCGGCTATGCTTATTCCTGATATGCCTACAATATCATTTGCATCTAACAACTCATCATAATTCTGATAGGCCCAAAATGATTTTCCCTTACTGTTTTTTACCTTAACCGCACTAATGGCATGATTTGCATATTTGCTGTAACAGTAATAAGAACTTAACCCCATGGAAGTATAAATATATCTTTCAACGGTTGCATAGTCGTGGCAAACACCATAAAACTTGCCTTTTCTAAACTTCTTTAGAATTGTTGATACCTTACCCTTCTTTGCTTTTTTAAACATGGCAAATGGACTGTTACCTTCATAGGTATAATCAACAATGTAGTATTTATTTGGTTTATTCGGCCAATGATAAAGTGTTGCACCTGATGAACCTGATTTTGAATACTTATAATGAATAAAAGCATTCCTCTCTTCGTCATTATAATCACACCAGAAACAATCAGAAATACACACCACCTGCATGGCAGTACTTAATTCACAAAACTTTGTATCCCGTATTTTTAAAAATCTTTTATACCTGGTTTTATAATCACCTCCACTTGGAAGATACTTAACCGCCTCTTCTGTAAGGTTTTCATGATTCTCAATGATTCTTTTTTTCTCAGCTTCCTGCTTCTTTGTATGAGCATCTATTTCCTTATTTAACTTATCAAAGAAATTCTGATCAAAATGATAATGAGCAACAGTATCTCCCTCTATATTTTCCACTTTATACGCTTCAATATCCTTTAGGCAATCCAGATAATCACCATTTATCATCTTGGCAGCATATCCAAAGTAATCACCAAAATCATAATAACCAAGTTCTGGATAATAGAATATTTCAGCAATTATTTCTTCGTCTCCGTCCGTTCTTCTAATAAGAGTATAACTTACAGAAGTATATCCATCATTAATACCTGGTTCATTTGTGGCTCCTGAATCCGACTTTGTCAGACGATATTCATAACCAATATAAATATTATCATCCTGGGCAAATGAAATCATGTCAGAAAACTCTTCCTCATTTCTTTCAATGTAGTCCTTTCTCATAGCCTTAAGAGTTAAAACCGCTTCACGATATCTGCTTGCATATTCCTTTTTAACTTTATAATATGTATAGCCACCTATGGTCTTTTTCTTTTTTGCATCAAATACCACGCCATAATTATTAACCTTCTTAATGGCATTCTTAATCTTTTTAACCTTTGCGGAAGCTGCTTTAGCCTTACCCAACACCTTGAGATTAACAGCCTTTGCTTTATAGATAACCTTATGAACCTTAGTAGCTTCTTCTTTATCACCTTTCTTTACGGTTATTGTTGAAGCATATACTTTATTAAACATATTTGGTTTAAATAAACAAAATGACAACATTAAAAATGCTGTCATTACTGTTTTAATAATATATTCTTTTAAGACTTTTTCCAAATCAGTTTTCATACACTTCTCCTTCTTATAGTACAAATTACATTATCAAATTTCATTGCACACCTTTATTGCATGCTTAAATATTACCCACCAATTTATCTTTAACAACACCAAAGAATTCCCTGAACATATTGTTAGGAATATAAAGTTTGGTTGCATTTGCCGATATTCCTTGTACATTTGTAATTCCCTGTTTCTTTGCAATATGAGTTGCGCGAAAAATATGGAAATTATTAGTTACAACCCCCACGGTTTTTCCTGACAAATCAACCTTCTGCATGGTATATTCAATGTTTTCCGAAGTATTCATGGATTTATCTTCTTTAATGATACGGCTCTCATCAACACCTTTATTAATCAGATAATTAGCCATTCCATCAGCTTCAGTGATTGGTTCATTACTTCCCTTGCCACCGGATACAATGCAAACCGTGTTTGGATTTTCATCAAGATATTCCTTTGCCTTATCAAGCCTGTATTTAAGTACTGAACTTGGATTGCCATCTGCATGAATTTGTGCACCAAGAACTATAATATAGTCAAGGTCCTTGTCCCCATTTTCGTCAAAACCTGTGGCAATTAGTGCTTCCACTCCAATAAAAAATACAGCACCAATTAAAAGCAATATTCCGCCACCAATCAAAACCGGCTTTGGCATTTTATCAAATACTTCGAATAAGCAAGCAAATGAAACTGCAAAAGAAATCATCCCCATGGCTATCCAAACAGCATAAAACCCTGTACCCGATGCTACTGATTTTACAATTACTCCATATCCCAGGCACAGGATTCCTAATACTACAAATATTAATGTTAATATTATATCTTTCATAAATGTCTCTCTAATCTGTAATTACCCCAAACTTCAGTCTATGCAACTATCTTTTTCTTAATGTATCTGCCAAAAGTTCCCAAGGATCTATAGGAAATAATGACAAATGCTTTTACAGATGCACGTATAAGTTTGAAAGAAACCGGACTAAAGTAATCCTCACTTCTTGTATAAACTGATGTGTAATCAAGAAGATTCCCCTCAAAAACAAGGTACTTATCCAAGAACTCCAAAAGCTGGTCCGGTCTATACTTTGCTATTGGCTCATCAAGATGTGCTCCAAGACCTTTGAGCACATACATAATAAACTCTATACATGTAAAGGATTTCTTTGATGAAAAACCTTTAAACATGGGATATGTAAGAACCGAGAAAAGATTATATCTAATGCTTGGATCTTGCATAATTCTATCAATCTCTTCCTTAACCCAATTATACTGCTCAATAGTTACAGGTATATCAAAAACTGCAATGCCAATACCATCAGGTGCATTTACAGTAAGTCTGTCTGTGGTTTCCTTTACGAGTGTTGCCACCAAAGTGCCATACTGCTCTGTTCTAGCAAAACCATACATCTGAGTAAGTTCCTTATCAAGAGCAATTGAAGCATGATTATATTTAACATGACCATACTTACGAATTCTCTTTGCAAAACCTGTCTCTGTCTGAGAAATAACTATATATATATGTTTAATATCATTCATAATTCTATAAACCCTTTTAGTAGTTGTGACATAAATTCACATATTTTCGCCACAATTATAGCACTTTAAAGCAATAATGTAAATACTTAATATTATGTAAACCAAACTTGTACGGTTCAATCAAAAGATGTCATTTGTTTTTTAATTTGTACTTTATTACATCCTTTATTCATTCCTCTTTTTCGGGCCTCTTCTTGACAATTCATGTTTCTTGCTTTACATTATAAAACAAACACAATATATGCTGAAAGAGTTCTTACTCTAAATCAGGAACCATTTTAGGATTTAAGTATAATAAACCAATCCGGAAAGATGAGGAACAAATCATGAATATAAAAGAAGAAACCAAGAAAATGAAATTGGATGCTCCAAAACTTGCTGCCACAACCAATGAACAGAGAAATGCAGCATTAGAAGCAATTGCTGTAGCATTAAGTAATCATAAAGATGAAATATTTGCTGAAAACGAAAAGGATATGGTGGCTGCCGAAGCTAATAATATTCCACAGGCAATTATTAAAAGACTTAAATATGGAGATAATAAACTTAACGACTGTATTAAGGGAATCCATGATTTAATGTCATTAGAGGACCCACTTGGAAAAGTTACATTAAATCGCGAACTTGATAAGGGCCTTACTTTAAAAAGAGTTTCTGTACCAATTGGAGTTATCGGAGTTATTTTTGAAGCAAGACCTGATGCCCTGGTTCAGATTTCTTCTCTTTGCATAAAGAGTGGAAACTGTGCAATCCTTAAGGGTGGAAAGGAAACAACCAATACAAACAAAGTCCTTTTCAACATAATTAAAGAAGCAGTTATAAGCGCAGGACTCCCAAGAAACTCATTGCTTCAAGCTGAGGCTCATAGTGAGATTAATGAATTACTTGAATGTGATGAGTATGTTGACCTTTTAATTCCAAGAGGTTCCAATTCATTTGTAAGATATATTATGGAAAATACAAAAATTCCTGTTATGGGACATTCCAGCGGAGTCTGCCATATATATGTAGATAAGACTTTTGATTTGGAAAAGGCAGTTCCTGTAATTGTTGATTCTAAAATCCAGTATGCTGCTGCATGTAATGCAGTTGAAACATTGCTTTTCAATAAAGGTGTTTCTGATACAGATGTGGCTACTATTCTTGATGCATTAGTTGATGCAGGCGTTACAATTAGAGGCGATAAGGAAGCTGCCACTCGCGTAAATTCAATTAACAATAATAACTACATTTCTGATGAAGACATTATGAGTGAAACTGAATTTGACACTGAATACAACGACTTTAAGATTTCAATTAAGTTTATAGATGGTGTCGATGAAGCAATTAACCACATCAACTACTATGGTTCACACCATACTGACAGCATCCTAACCACTGATAAGGCTTGTTCAGAACTTTTCATGGCCATGGTTGATTCAGCCAGTGTTTACACTAACTGCTCTACAAGATTTGCTGACGGATTTAGATACGGTTTTGGTGCAGAAGTTGGAATCAGTACCGGCAAGATTCATGCAAGAGGTCCAGTAGGTCTTGAAGGTTTGGTAACTTACAAGTACAAACTTGTAGGAAACGGTGATATCGTTGATGATTTTGCAAGTGGAAAGAGAGAATTCCATCATAGGGATTTGTAAATTTTATTTATAAGGCTTTTAATATGGCTTTGTGAGTTATTTCGTAAGGCTTAATTATTGCACCCAAATGTCCGATAATAGACACTTGGGTGCATTTTTTTATCCTGTAAAAAAAAGTAGCTACACCCAACTTACTTATTCTTTCTCTTTGGATGTATCTCTAATATCTTGCAAAAAAGAAAGGTTACAATCCTTTACACCCAAACATTATTATAAAGCAACTTGGGTTCATCACTTTCTCATTCAATAAAAAAGGTGTTGTACCCAAAAGTTTAAAAAAAGCAACCTGAGTTCATCAAATTATATAATTTTCTCCTAAACCATTATTAACGTAAAAATGCCACAGGGATAAAACCCTGCGGCATTTTCAAATCATCATACTTTATACTAATTTACGGTAGTTTCATCTGTTGGAATCTCCCAGTTTTCTCCAGGACCTCTATTAAAACTTGATAATGTATCATTTATATTCTCATCTATCTCATATTTCTCAATGGAAATAATAGGTTCTTCATATACTTTTTTCATGTTGCCTCCTTATTTGATTGAATCTGGATATAATTCAAACTTTCCTATAGTTATTTCTCCATAAGCTGTTGAATTATTAATTGTTGTTCCATTCATTTTACTATGTGTAATCTTTGAATTAGATCCAAGATATTCCCATGGTTTAATTACTGATAAAACACCATCTTCTAATTTATAATACTTTGCAGCATACTGATCATATTTATCTCCGTTTGCTTTTGGAATTACCTTAAAGTAATATGTTCCTGTAGCAGGAATATTTCTAATTGTATATGCATATAAAGCTCCACCTTCTGGTGCTTCAACTGTTTCACTATTTGCAATAACAGATGAATACAGATTATCTCCTTCATAATCCTTTAAAACAGTATAATGCGTTCCATCAGAATATTCATATTTAAATCCAACATTATCATAGTTTATCAATGCACTTTGATTAAATGTACCCACAAATCTAAGTGCTAGCTTTCCATCACTTGGAGTAGATACCTGTGCTTTAACTTCCTGAACAGCTGATGTGTCTGTTGTCAGATCACCATATGTATCAAGAGAATTCTTTGGAGAACCATCTATATTAAACAAAGCCTTATTATCTGGTTCTGATCCTTTTGCAACTATACCTTGTGTATTACTATCATAGTTGTCCCACTCTAAATATGTAGCTCCTGCATATGTAGCAACACCATTTCCAAATGTCAGCCATGTTTCTTCATTAATCGTCCATCCTCCACCTGTATTTCCTGCCGGAAGCCATGCTGGCTCCCAGTAAAACATACCAAGCATATTAGTAACGCCACTAAATGTGTTATACATAGTACTAATCACCGTACTTTGTCCTTCCGCACTAATTATATTATTGCCTGTACCTAAAGTATAATCGCATCCATCTGTTGCCAATTCCCAAGAACCATCAATAGGAGCACCTGTCCATGGCCAATTAAATTCTGTAATCATTGTGTAGCATTCATATGTATTTGCTATGGTATCTAGTTCACTTGCAATACTTGATAATTCTTCCTGAGTTGTTCCATGATCTTGCAAATATGGATACATGGAAATAGAATACACATCACAATAATTTGTAAGAAAACTACTGTCTGCTTTTGCTAGATTTATTGGTTGCCACTGTATTGTTTTGTCTACAGGTGTAACATGAATTCCAACTAAAATACTATTATCAATTTCCTTTACTGCTGTATAACAACTCTTAACAATACTAATGTAATCACCGAAATCATCATCCTGTGTTGCACCAGTACCTGCTATACCTGCCCAGTTATTTTCGTTACCTATAGTAACTATACCAACATTTGCTCCAGTTTCCTTTACTCTTGAAATAGTATCTGTTACAAACGTTGAAGCTGCACTTGCTTTTTGCTCAACTGTATAACCTATCCAATCTTTTGGGACAATCTGCTCTCCCGGATCAGCCCAAAAATCTGATAAATGGAAACTTAAAAATACTCCTAACCCTGCATCCGTAGCACGCTGTGCAATCATAACTGCTGTTTCTGCATCATTTACTCCGCCACCATATGGGGTTCCGTCAGAATCAAAAGGATCATTCCATATCCTGATTCTTACATAATTGATACCTCTATCCTTTAATGTATGGAAAACATCATTTTGCTCACCATCATTAAATCTAACACCTGATGCCTCCTCATAGATTATGGAAGATATATCAACACCTTTGATAAAATTGTCATTGTTTGTATAATGACTAATACTTTCTTTTTTCTAAATATATACAATATAGTTCAATATTATATACTGAAACCTCAGACTTTGATTTTGCATTAACATAACACCCAACATTATAGAAGCCATCTGTTTCGACTTCAAAATCATACTGCAAAGAATCTATAGTATTCTTTGTAACTGTAACGCTTTCACTTGACACTTTAGTATTAATATATGGATATACAGTTGTATTTCCTTCGGTATATTCATTAAATCCTCCAGCAGTATAATCTAATTTATACCATCCCTTATATAACCATATTTTTTGATAGGCAAATACATCTTGTTCAATATTGCTCCAGTTTTCTGCTTTAAAACTATGTACATAACCTTTTGTATCATCATTGTCAACTTTTATTTCATATACACCTACATAATCATTATTTTGTGATGGTACAAAATCATTATGAAACTCATCGCTATTAAATACATTTTTGACTGTATTTACACCAGTAACTTCTGCCAAAACTTCTTTTGGCTCAACACCCACCTTACCGCAATTTGGCAAGCCAGATAAGTTTGGCAAAGTAGACAAAACCATAGATGCAATCAAAGATGCACTTATGATTTTTTTAATCCATTTTCTACCCATACTTTCATCTCTCCTTATAATTTAATCAAATTGGTTATTTTGTTACTATTAACAATCATATTATATTATTAAATCTGAATAAAAGATAGCACTATTTTATATTTTATAAATTTGTTTAATCTTTAATGATCAACTTATACGCGTGAACATTAAAAGGCGACGGATTTCTCCGTCGCCTAAACCAATTTAATCAAATTCATCACTAGATGAAAGGATTACTTATTAAAATACAAATGTTTCACCATCACCTTCAGAACCCGGCTCACCACCTGAACCGATTTCTGTATTAAGCAGAATCTTCTCCTCAATATCATACTTTATTATTTCCATACTTGGTTCTATATATTCTTTTTTCATCTCTTATTTACTCTTCCTTTCCTACTGAATATAATCTGGATATAATTCAAATTTACCATTTGTCGTTCCATCCATTTTGCTATGTGATACTTCTGAATTAAATCCTACATATTCCCATGCACTTATTTCTTCAAGACTTGCTGATTCCGTAGTAGTTGTAAGTTTATAATACTTAGCCTTCTGCTGGAATGATTTTTTCCCAGTAGCACTACCATTTACCAATGTTATTATCTTGAAATAATATGTAGCTGATTTAGCAGGAATTCCATTAATATTATATGTATAGAATTTGTATCCATCACCGGCAGAAATCTGCTCACCATTTGCAGTTACAGTATCGTATACATTAACTGTTCCTACTTCTTTTAAGGTTGTATGAGCACTTCCATTTCCATACTCAAACTTGAATCCGCATGAATCATAATCATTTGCATCATCAAGCGCTAGTCTTCCCACCATGCGGAGGTTGAATTTACCTGAACTTGTAGGAGTCTCTGTAACCTGGGCAAGAACTTCATCTATAGGCATCTCATCGCTTGTCATATTAAGTGCTGACAAGGCGTCAGTTGGTTTACCATTTGCAGCAAATAATGCATACTCATCAGCAGCAGATCCATTTGCTATGGAACCACTTGATGAATTGGATGAGTATCCACTCCATCCTAAGTAACTTGCTCCAGCATATGTTGCAACGCCACAACCATAGTAAAGCCACTTCTGGGCATTTGAACTTGACCATGAACCTGAGTAGTTACCTACGCCAATCCATGCAGGTTCCCAATAGAACATACCTATCATATCTGTACATTCTGAGAATTTTTCAAACATATCTGTAATCATTGCTGACTGACCTGATACACTTACATCATAGGCGCTTGTGTCAAGACCTGATGTAGAAGATGAAATATAAGAAGAGCCATCCTGATCACTACCCACAGCATATGGCCAATTATATTCAGCAACCATTGTCTTTACGCCATAAGTGTTTGCAACTGTATTAAGCTGTGTCTGACAATTTGTGACTGTTCCGTGACTTGTCCAATATGGATAAACAGAAACTGCATAAAGATCAACATAATCATCAAAGAAATTACTGTCCGCACTCTTCATCTGCCCTGCCATATATGTAATTCCGCTGCTGGCAGATACATGAACACCCACCATAATGTCACTATCAACGGCTCTTACTGCTGTTGAACAGCTCTCAACAATTGTTACAAAAGCTGACATTGTTGTGGTACCTGCAATAATATTACTGCTTTTGGCTGTTTCATTACCAATTGTCACCATACCCACATCAGCACCTGTTGCAAGAACATCTGAAAGAGTTTCACTAACAAATGTAGCAGCACTGCTTGCCTTATTTGATGTACTAAGACTCGACCAATCCTTTGGCACTAACTGTGCTGCCGGATCTGCCCAGAAGTCTGAAAGATGGAAACTTAGGAAAACACCAAGTCCCACATCCGCTGCTCTTTGTGCTATCATTACAGCCGTTTCTGCATCATTGGCACCACCACCATATGTAACTCCACTTGTATCATATGGATCATTAAATACTCTTATACGTACATAATTAACACCGTTATTCTTTAATGTTTCAAAAATATCTGTGTTAACGCCATTTGAATTTTTGTAAACTGTTCCTGCTGCCTCTTCAGAAATAATGGAAGAGATATCTACGCCCTTTACAAAATTTCCACCATTTACATATTGTGTATCACCGTCACTGTTAGTCCATTCTACTCCATCAAATGTACCCGTCACTTCAGCTGCACCTTCGTTTGATGCGTAGTAAATATTTGCGTCACTAAACGCAACACCAGATCCTGCTGCACAAGAAATTGTAAATCCAATGCTTGCATATGCCACATCCTGTTCGCAAACAACTGTCATCTCCTGGGCAGCTGCTCCACCATAACCCCAGGCTGTAACTGTCACTTCATCACAGATGGTAATACCTGTCATGTCTTCTGCATAAACATAAGGCACAACAGTAATATCACCATCATTATTTGAATCCCAGTTTGCCATGGTTAAACTAAATGTATATGTACCTGCAGTAAGGTTAAATGTGTCATTCCAAATAAGATTTTGTGACCATGTATCCTCACCATCATAATTATTCATAATAGCAAGTGATGTAACCTCAGAATCTGTATTATTAACCCACCATTCACTTTCTTCAAATGAGAGATATTCATATCCCCAATAATCACTTAGTGATGTATCCGTCCATGAATTACCTTCACTTGAACGTCTAAAATATCTATCTTTCTGTACTAAATTTGTACTTTCACTTTCTTCAATTGAATAATCAGTTGTATCCTCTGTTTCCCCCGATTCACCGGATTCACTCTCGTCCACTTCCCACTCGCCTGAGAGAGCAAGATTACTAATATTAGCCCAGGCTCCGCTAGTGTTACTGCCATTTGAAAAATAATAACCCACATTAACAGTAGCATCTTCTTCTAAATCAAATTTATAAGAAAAAGACTGTGTTTTACTACTTGATGATGAAATATAATACGATGTAATTTGTCCATCAACATATGGATAAATCTTTACTTTTTTACTATTTCCTATTTCTACAGTTCCAGAAATAGTATACTCTCCTGCCTTTAAACTTAATGTCTGATAAGCGTAATCACTTGAGTTTGAACTAGAAGCATAATAATTCCATCCTTCCTCCAAGGTTCCGCTTCCACCATCAACCCATCCTAGACAACTCCATCCACACGTCCAATTGCTGCCTGTTAGGCCCTCAGCAAACAACTGATCACTACTTTCGGTATCTGCATATATATATGCGCTACCTGGTGCCCCCACATTTTGAGCACACGAAAAAGCCATAGCTATGGATAAACCAAGGCTCATGGCTTTTCTTAAGAATTCTTTTCTCATTGCCAATCTCCTTTACTTTATAAGATTTTTTATTTCGTTCTCTCCCTAATAAATTTTCATCTTATAAATTTCAGGTTCGTTTCTCTCTTTTTAAATTCTTTTTAATAATATCTCTTTTATAAATTTCCGTTCTTTCTTTCTAATTCAAAACTATATAATAGTCTTATCATTTTGTAAAGAAAAATCACACAATTTTCACATTTTTTCGCTTAATTTGTTCAATACTTGTACTCTTGTATTCTATTTTCAACTTACATATTTTCATTTTATTCAAGTAATTCCATAAAAAAACTCCTTATTGCTACCTATAGCAATAAGAAGTAAATTATAATTCTTAATTCATCAATCCCCAACTATCACTAATTCATCATTTTCAACATGACACCTTAAACAAAAGATTTTAACACCGGCCTTTTTTGCATCCTCAAAAGCTACTCCAAACTCTGGATGAGTTTCAACATTTGGTAAAACTTCACTAACCCCATCCATTTGTATAACAAATGCAAGAGCAGATTCATAGCCTTCCTCTTTAGCTTTTATTAGTTCCCTTATATGCTTAACGCCTCTTTCGGTAGGAGCGTCAGGAAAATACCCTACTCCGTCTCTTTCCAAAGTACATCCTTTCACTTCCATCAGAAACTTCTTTCCCTTTTCATTTTCCATATAAAAGTCAATTCTTGAATCACCATATTTGTATTCCGGAACAACTTTCGAAAAACTCTTATATCCAATCCAATCTGTAATCCTTTTTGAAAAACTACCTTTATTCAGCCATTCCTTCACCACCTTATTTGGTGCCTGACTATCAATATTAAATAAAACTCCCGTTGATTTTCTAACAGCAACTAAATCATACTTTGTTTTACGTTTATCTCCTCCGGGAGCGGTAAGATACACTTCACATCCGGGAATCAATAACTCCTTACATCTGCCTGTATTTTTCACATGAACTGTCTCAACATTTCCATCTATATTTACTTCTGCTATAAAACGATTTGGGCGTTTTAAAAAAACGCCCTTTTGGGTATTATCATATTTCATACATAACTCTCCAATTATCTCCAATCAATGATTGGAGATAATCCTACTAACCAACAAAAATTATTTCCCCTTTTGAATTAGGGTCATCCCTTATAATTTCTCCCACATCCAACACTCTAATCACACCACTCAAAGGATTCTTTATGCTATCCACCTTGGATGTGATAACTGCGTCAACATCAGATTTTTCAAAGGCCAAATCACAGTTTTTCATTTCACAATTTATAAGTTTTAATCCTTTGCAGTAACAAAGTGGCTGAGTTCCAATAATGGTACAGTTTTCAAATGTTACATTTTCACAATACCATCCTAAATACTCACCTTTAACAAGACAATCCTTAATCAAAACATTTTTTGCATGCCAAAATGCATCCTTTGTATCCAAATTACAATTTGTTATTGTGGCATTTTCTATATACTGAAAAGAATATTTCCCCTTCATCTTCACATGTTTTAGATTAACGTTTTTAGAACGCATTAAAACATATTCACCCTCTAAATTAGAATGCCACAAATGAACATTTTCATTAAACCATCCAAATTCCACAGACTGAATATCACAGTTTTCAATCTTAATATCCATGCACTCCCTAAGGGCCTTAATACCGTTTAATTTACTTTCACTAATATCAATATCCTTAGAATACCATAAAGCAGCTCGACAGTTCTCAGTCATATCGCAACTTTTAATTACAACTCCATTATCGTGCCAGAATGGATATCTTAAATTAAATTTACTGCTTTTTACATTAACATCCTTACACTCTTTAAGGGCGCTTTCGCCATCTTCTGGTCCATCAAAAAGACAGCTTACTACCATGGCACCATCAAGGCCATATAAAGCTCTTTCCTCATCAAATGTTTGTCCTTCAAATCTTTGCATATTATTCCTCTAAAAATCCACCAAGTAAATACCAATGCTTATCTGTGTGAAACTGCCTTTTTTCTCAATTCTGGTAATCTTGGCTTTTAATAATTTGCCGGCATCCATTAAACGGGCAAATACCACATTATCCTTTTCCGGAACATATCCAACCTTTTTCTTATCATCAGTAAAAATAATAATTGCATTGCTGTCAAACTTATTATCCTCTCTCATAAGAGTCAAGCTATCTCCGACCTTTATTTCATCAAGAACACTTGTATCCGCAAGATGTGTTGTTCCAGCCACATATGAATCAAAAAGATGAATCTCATTAACCAATGGCTTAATTATGTCTCCCAGGGCATTATTATCAATTATTGATACAACTCCATCTTTTTTTACATCTATTTCAGTACCCATTTAAAACTACCTCCTTCTGATAAGAGATCATCAAGTATTCCATCAAGTTCCTTTTCATAAGAAATGTATTCATCAAGTTCTTTTTTAAGTTCTTCTTCCTTTTTAGCCATTGCCTCAGAATTCTCAAGTAAGAATTTATACTGATACGGATTATTACTCTTAATATCTAGTATTTCATCCTTTACCTTTTTTATCTTTTCAGCTATATCGGGGATTTCCACATCAATACTGTCAAGGCCAAGATTCTCAAGAGCCCTGTTAACCAAAAGTTCAGCATCCATCAAATCATCCAAACTATTATTCTCATATGAAACAACAATCATGTTCCAAAGGGCCATAAGTTCCTCATGTTTTAAAGTTTCCGGATTAATATCTGGATGTAGCATCTTTGCCAACTTATGATACAATTTTTTTATCTTTGTAACTGTATCCTTACTTAATCTGACATAGTCCTTAAGGTTATTGTTTTCCTCAATCATATCATTAAGTTGTTTATTATACTCAAGCATCTGTTCTTCAATAAATAAATTCATTTCATCATTGTCAATACTTTCGCCCCTGTTAATTCTTGCCTGGCAATATGAAATTATCTTTTTCTTTTTTATGCAGGATACTTTTACTTCAAATGTTTCCACAATCAAATCTCCAAATATCCTCATATACTCTTCTTTATAATAGAGAGCCTCTTTTCTAACAGAATCCCTCTCAATTAAGAGTTCTTCATATTCCCCAAAATCACTGTTTTTTGACTTAATTAAATCACCCATAAAATTTTCACCTCTCAGTGGAACAGGGGACGGTTCCTCGTTCCACAAACTTGGAACAAGGAACCGTCCCCTGTTCCACTAACCTTCTACTGACAAACCACCAATTCTATCGTATATATCCGTCAGTCTTTTATCTCCAATTCTTGCATTCTTAAAAAACTCATCTCTATCTCTAAACCATTTTCCATCAAAGTTTACCACCACGGCACCCTCTTCCACGGAAGATTCAATAAAATGCTCCTTTCCTCCATAGAAAAATGTAACCCTGTTAGGTCTGTTTAGAACATAGTACAAATCATAAAAATCGAAATCTTCATAATCAAATTCAATCAATTTATATAAATCATCAATTAGCCATTTCATAATGCTTAAATTTCCGAAAAATGCATTATAACTTATGCGCTGTGCAAGAAAATCCTTTGCCTTTAAATATAAATCAACTGCCTCTTTAGTACGACCTTGCTCTGCTCGAATATGAGCAAGCCTTGTGAAAACTTCAGGAAGTGGATCAAAAAGATTTCTTGCATATTTAATTCTTGGATACAAACCTTCAATCATAGATTTATATTTCTCATAATCCTTTTCTACATAATATCCATTTCTATACATATCCGCGACTTTATAGGTACATACAAGACTTCCTCGCTCCATCGCCTTTGAGTAATATTTAAACGCCTTTTCGTAATCTTTTTCCCCGGTTCTGCCATAATACCATATGTATCCAAGGCATTCTTCCGCCCTCTCTGAACCATATGATGATGCCATCTCATAGTACTTTAATGCCAAATCAAAATCTTTCTTTTCGTAGTAGTATCCCCCAAGGTAAAGCATCATGTCAGGATCCTTTTCCTTTGTAATCAGAAAATCCATGGCCTCTATATAAAGAAATTCATCATCTGCCGATGGATTATCCATATCATTAAATCTATCAATTATTCTTTCCGCTTCAGCTATTGTCATTTTCCTTCTCCTTTCGTGGAACAGGGGACGGTTCCTTGTTCCAAATTTGTGGAACGAGGAACCGTCCCCTGTTCCACACTTTCATTTATTTTATCACACTTGTAATTTAAAACCAACAATTTAACAAAAAACCAGTCCATTTAGAACTGGTTTTTCATTACTATATTTCACCATCCCAGAATAATTCATCAAGAGTTTTTCCAAGCACCTTGCAAATGGAAACACACAAATTAATCGTCGGATTGTAATCCCCTTTTTCTATTGCATTAATAGTTTGACGAGAGACTCCGACTTTATCTGCCAGGTCTTGCTGAGACAAATCCATGGCGGCCCTTGCAGACTTTAATTTAAGATTCTTCATCCTCATCATCCCTTTCCTTATTTTTCTTTTCTATATTACTTTTTACTATAAGTTCCAGGGCAAATATTATAAACAAGAACGCATTTACAATTGCAATCTTTGACATATCATTTGCATAACCAAGTCCTAATGAAATCAAGCCTGATGAAAGGAATGAAACAATGGCCAAAACTATAAATAATATTACAAATCCCTTTCTCTTCTGTTTAATTCCAACAAATGCATCATTAATATCACAAAGGATGGCAAATGAAATACATCCAACCATTGCAGTTATAATGCCAACCTCATAAACTGTAAATGGAAATCTGTCATTACCCTTTGACATAAATGCAAATCCAAGCAGGCAAATAACCATAATCATAAATGCACTCATGCCACATTTGCCACGCATTTTCATCTGCATCTCATCATACTCAGAATCATTGACTTTATTAAGAACAAAGGAAATATATACGGCAAATATTATTAAACCTGCTGTAATAACCAAAGGCATAATAAAATCAAATTTTGAAACATCATCTGTATGAAGAGTAAATCTATAACTAATATTCCACTCTCCATCTTCAATTTTAGCGTCTGAAACCAATGTAGGTTCAATTTCAACATATATGTTCTGATCGCATACATCAAGCACACCAGTATCAATTTTTGCATTTGTACATGTTGTGCCATACATTGGTTCTGACAATGCAACAGTAAGTGGGTCACCAGTATAAATATTTATTTTAGATAAAATATCATCCGGACCCGATTCACTAATTTCAAACTCACACTTTTTACCAACAGGATCAAAGTGAATTGGTTCTGTTTTCTGCGAAACTATTTTTCCACCAGAAACAGTAACAACATCACTAAAATACAAATTCTGATCATCACTGTTAAGGGATGTCATACCTCCAATAATTACCAATACCACTGCTGTTACAAAAATTGTAAAAATAATAGATATTTTTTCTTTCATGGTTTTTACCTCCTTTATAACTGCATAGTATCACTTTATTTACATTCTGTCAAGTATATTTTACATTTTGTAATATAAAACATGGGATGGTTCCCCATCCCATGTTCAACCTTACTTCAATTCTTCCTCTATTTTTCCATAAACTTCTTTAGTTTCATCATCGGTTTTATCGCTTATGTAATAAATCTTATCCTTTGTAACAACCTTGATATAATAAGTGTTTTTCGGATTTAAGAATACCTTACATTTACCCACATCACTAATACGGAAATTGCCCTTAAGAAGCTCAGGCATGCCCACTCCATTAGTTCTTGATGCATTTAATTCTTTAAAGTCCTTTTCCAAAGAAACATTTTCAATTTCTTCAAAATTAATCTTGTAGTCATCTCTTAACTGGTGGCAAATAACTTTATCCTCATTAATTCTTAAATCTATTGGATAACAATCATATAATCCTAAAAGGACTATGGAAAATACCATTAATAACACTGATACGCCCACAAAAATCATAACAAACTTTCCTGCAACAGATGCAAAATTAACAGTGGTTCCATACCCTCCTCTTTTTTTCACATTAACCCTTTTATCGTTAGGATTGTAATAAAGAAGTCCATAAATCCAGTAATCATCATCATCAATTACAATATTGGTTTCTTTTTTGTAGGCCTTTTCAATCTTATTCTCATTAAGAATATAGACAACTGTGCCCACAAGCATTATCGCTACATATCCTACAATAGAAATAAGAATAAAAAGATCTGATAAAATATTGAAGTAAATAAAAAGAATACATAAAGCCATGTAGACTGCATTTGCCCAGTTAAAAAATGAAAATGTATTAATATAATTTCTCTTTAGTGCTCTATTGTAATTTGCATTAATGTCGCTGTCCTCGGATATGATTTCACTTTTTAAATGATTAATCAAAAGTGAACAGAGAGATACCACTATACCCACAAACAAAAATGAGCCGAGCATAATGGTAGCCATAAATGTGCCTTCATAAACCGATTTGATTTTAACTACTTTCAAATCAAATAATAGAGCCCATAAAAATGTAACAATCTGGATAATTAACGGAATAAAAAATGATGGACTTACTTTTATATTAACAAAAGTTTTTGTTTCCACAAATGTTTTCTTATCCTCTTTAATTTCCATGGTCTTCTTTAATGATTTTAGTTCCTTATTTCCAAGAATATAAGGTACATATAAAGCTATAAGTCCGAAGTAAAACCAAATCATCCAAATGGATATTTTAAATATGAATTTAGGTGTAATAAGTAGAATTACTCCAATGATAAATATAATAATAAAATATTTTTTAACCTGGGATTTTTTTGAATTATAAATATCAAAGAAAACTTTTTTGTACTCTTCCTCATAAAACTCATCCCTGTTTCTTACGCCTAAAACAAATTTGTTCTTCTGCGGATTATTAGGATAATTCATAACAAATACAATAACTCCCAATAATGCAATAGACATCATAAACATAACTCCCATTATGAATTCCATATTATTTCTCCTTATAAATCTTCTTCACTTCTTCAACAAAATCATCAAATTTAACACCCGACAGTTTTGATTCTGCGATAATTCTTTCCAGTTCTTTTTTATTTGCCGGATTGATTTTACCATCCTGTTTTATACTCTGTCTAACAACGGCTCCTTTTTTTCTATCAGTTAAAATGTAGCCTTCCTGCTTTAACAATTGATATGCCTTGCTAACCGTCATTGTATTAATTCCAATCTCTAAAGCAAGAGCCCTTACTGTAGGAAGCTGCTCACCGTCCTTTAGTTTCCCATTAGAGATTCCATTTACAATCTCATTACGTATTTGCTGATAAATTGGGACATCAGAGTAATCATCAATTCTAATAATCATGTCAAGCCCCCCATTTTATAATGCTTTTTTTCTAAACAAAACTGCTGCAATGATAAAGTTTATAACAATCAAAAATACCGTAACTAAAAGGGCCCATCTGTAATCCTTAGGAAGAAGTTCTCCTCTTAAAAGGCTCATTCCATCTAAAAGTTTTGTAGGAAAGTACTTGCCTACTTTAGGAATTATAGCCAACATGGTATAAAGAGCCACAGGTCCACCACATCCCAAAAGCACGCCACTCATGGAATTTGCGATTACACTAAACATAACCATAAGTGAGATTATAAAAATACCAAATATATAACCAATCATAACGGCAAATGCCATGTTCTTAGCAACGGATGTATCCCAAAAATACATTGTATAACCCTGGGTAATAAAGAAATACCCAAAATACATAACACTCCATAATAGAATCAAAAACAATGTTTTTGCAAGTAATACCTTCATTCTTGAAAGGCCCTTGGTTATCATCATAACCAAAGTTTGCTTCTGATATTCAACTGTAAAAATACCGGCAAATAATAATACAAAAACAATGATCGTTATGGGAAGATTCTTATAAAACTGTGTGTAGGAATCAAAAGCTGTAACCTTAATCTCGCTCATCTTCATTCCCATTTCATTTAACTCTTCCGACATCATCTCATATAAATTCGGTGTAAATTTTGCAATTGCCGGAGAAAGAATTCCCATAAGAAAAAATACACATGCACAAACAAATATTTTCCCGTCCCTTATGTGTTCCGTAATTTCTTTATTTAAAAATGTCATCATGCACCAGTTACCTCCACAAATAAATCTTCAACTGAAGGTTCCAATCTTTCAATTCTAAGCGGAATAATATTATTATCTCCCATATATTTCAAAATCTCAGGTAGTTTATTTAAATCCATTAGTAACACTTCCTCATCACTCAACTTTGAAAGTATCTTAAACTTACTAAGCAACTCATCATTATGTCCATCTGAATTTATAACAACCCTATTACTTCTGTTTTTATTTTTAATATCGGCAATCTTTCCACTTAACACTATCTTTCCATCGTTTAGAAAGGCCATCTCATCGCAAACCTTTTCAACATCTGACAAAATATGAGTTGAAAAAATAATGGTTGTTTCTTTTTTGCTTTCAAGAAGGATACTTAGAAGTTCCTTTCTTCCAATTGGATCAAGTGCCGATGTAGGTTCATCACAAATCAAAAGCTTTGGTCTTGAAAACAGTGCTGCTGCAATACCAAGTCTCTGTTTCATTCCCCTTGAATAGCCCTTGATTTTTTTCTTCTCATTAGAAAGTCCTACTCTTAAAAGAAGTTCATCACATCTTTCTTTAATATCATTCTTACTCATTCCTGAAATTTCACCACATAGTTTTAAATATTCCCTTGCAGTCATATATCCATAAAACTCAGGCACATCCGGAAGATACCCTATATACTTATTTGTTTCATTATCACCAAAAGCAACTTCCTTCCCATTAACTAAAATCCTGCCTTCGTCTATCTTAAGAAGTCCTAATATCATCTTCATGGTGGTTGTTTTTCCAGCACCATTCTTGCCCACAAATCCATAAATCGAATTGCTGTTTATGGTAAGATCAACACCTTTTAAAACTTCCTTATCACCAAAGGATTTCTTTAAGTTTTCAATCTTCAATACTTCCATACAGAAACCTCGCATTGTCTTTTTAACCGCTTATTCCCTACTTACATATAATTGCAACATATACTTTCAAACTTACTCATCTTCCTTCCCAAAAACGAAGTAAATAATAGGTCCAATAAATTCACAACCAACGGTTGCCACAATAATCCATATAAGTCTGCTTCCTCTCTTATATGTATCATGAGTTAAAATATGTACCAATGTATAAATATAAAGTCCAATCTGAATAATAATTAAAGGTACTAAAAATGGCAACATATCCTTTGAAATAGTCATAGCTTTTGCAATTAATAAATTATTCATAGCATACACTCCTTTACTGTTTGCATTATTTGTATTACTCGTTATAATACATATAATACAATTCAAAAGATTTGTCAAGTGTGGAACAGGGGACGGTTCCTCGTTCCAAGTTTGTGGAACAAGGAACCGTCCCCTGTTCCACCCCACCGTCCCCTGTCTCCCTTAAACCAAAAACGGCCAGGTACAAAGACCTGACCGCTTTTAAATTTGTGGAACGAGGAACCGTCCCCTGTTTCCTTTGTGGAACGAGGAACCGTCCCCTGTTTCACTTTTATTTTACAATATATTTATTTGTTTTAGCTTTCTTCAAGAGTTTCTTGTAAGCTTTCTTCTTCTTCTTAGGAACTCTAAATGTAACCTTCTTACCACCCTTTCTTGCAAATGCCTTCTTAGCTACCTTTTTAAGTTTCTTTGATTTAATAATAACCTTTGTAAGTTTCTTATTTCCAAAGAATGCTTTCTTTCCAATACTCTTAAGCACCTTAGAATTAATAGTTACCTGTCTAAGTTTCTTACAGTTGGCAAATGCATTTGCACCGATACTCTTAACATTTAATCCTATCATTGCCTTGGTAATCTTCTTATTACCCTTAAATGCATTCTTATCAACTGCAATAACCTTATAAGTTACACCATTAATCTTAACCTGTGCTGCAATCTTAATTGTTTTTATTGATTTTTTCTTAAGTCCAACAACCTTAACTTCGCCGTTTACCTTTGAAGTACCTGCCTTTGTAACCTCGTAGTAATATTTCTTATCACTAATCTTGGTACCAACCTTAGGTCCCTTTATAACATTAGCATCATCCTCATCATCACCTGAAGAAGCCGAGCCATATCCATAATATGATAAAACACAAACGTCATTTACAGCCTTAAACTTAATATCCTGTGATGTTCCCATTAACTTATATGTCTTTCCATCAACAGTTTTCTTAGAAGGTACTAATTTAGAAAGATCTGTATCTTCACCCTGGCCATAGTATTCGCGACCTACGTAAGAAGCTGTAGCACCATTCATTTCATTAGTATAAACATCAACTATAATTGCACGAAGAGCTGTTGTATATTTGCCCTTCTTAATAACAAATACACCGCCATCCTTAGCTTCTACATCAACATCATCAATTTTGTATGTATTTGATACTCTTCCATTTTCATAAAGAGTAATCTTGCCACCTGAAATCTTTGTTCCATCTTTTGCAACAGTTGTCTTTTCTGTTACATTCAAGTAACCTGCTGCAGGATAAATACGAACTTCATAAGTGTCTGTGAAATCACCATATGTTAATGTAACTGTCTGAACACCAATTTCAGTCATGTCAGGTGTTGTGGATTTAACACCCTCAGTGATAAGTTCAACACCAGTACCTGTGTACTTATATATAGCTGTTACTGGAACAAAGTCTTCGCCCTGATGATAACTTGTAGGAACTGTTTCTGTCTGGAATCTGAAACGATTATCAAGTCTTGTAGGAATAAGTCCTGCTGCTAAGTCAAGACCTGCGCTACCGTCTTCCTTAAGGCCGCCTGAAAGGTCTAAGAAGTTATCATCACCAAATATATCCTTATAAGTATCAGGATCATTAAATACACTTGCATTTCCTGCTGTAGAATAATCATTGCCTGCCCAACCTGGCAACTCACTATAATGTAGTGCACCTTCAACATTCCATGCATTACCTTCACCACTAACAAGTGGCATACCATTTTCTCTGCCATTAATTACATAGGCAACCTTGTTACGACCACCACCTGTAATCTCTGTAGCTGCTGAAATATTCTGCTTAAGTTCTGCATAATCTTGCTCTACTAAAGCTACAAGACCGGCTGCATAACCTTCTGAACCAGCATTAATTTTACCTGTGTAATAATTCTTGCAGATTTGAGCTGGGAAAACAGTAGGTTTAACTTGACCTTCTTCAAGTTCCTCATTTCTATCATCATATACATTACTTAAACCGATTAATCCTGCTGCTTTACCATTTGTTGAAGTAATATCACACGCTACGTAGTTTGTTTCCATGTCGATATTATAGAAAATATACTTCATGTTAGATAAATCAACTTTCTCGATATCTTTAATCTTCATATACCATGTTTGCATAAAATCAACTTTTGTTCCTACAGATGTCTTTTCTCCTAAGAGACCACCTGCATTGCCTTCACAAACTATATCTCCAAGAACCTCATTATTGTTTAATTTAGCATTTGGATCATCCGGATCTACCTCAACCATATTACCTCGTTCTGTAAATGCGAATATAAGTACAAATAACATTACTGCACCTAGTTTATTTGTGGTCTCCTCAAGAGTATCCTCTTCAAAAAGTTCAATTAAATCCCTATTTACACAAAGGTCACCCTCTGCTTTACCAACTACACCGCCTGCATCTACACCACCAAGAGCTTTAATTTTAACATCTGTAGTATTACCGGAAATTGAAATTCCTGAATTAACATACCATACTCCTAAAAGTCCACCTACGCCGCCTCGTGATGAATTAACATTAATTTCACCTAAAGCTGTACAATTATTAACATCATAATTTGTACCACCGGCAAGCATACCAACAAATACGCCACCCTGGCTGCATGTATTATTAATATTAATTTCACCTATTGCATAACAACCATTAAGTTCTGATGGTGTAAAACTCTGAGTACTATTCCATATATAATAATACAAAAGTAATTGTGCAAACTTTTCTTGCGGAGTTTCTTCATCACCCTCCTGATAACTATCCTTTAATTCCTGATAATACTCTTTAAATCTTGCAGGAGCTTTAACATAATTATATAACTCTTCTATTTTTTCTTCAGTATATATTAAATCACCATTACTATCCTTATCAAAAAATGAAGCAAGTTTATACTCTATTTCAGAATAACCACCTACAATCAAATTATTATAATAAGCACCTACTAAACCACCACCATATAAAAGGAATTCGTCACGATATGGCATTTCAACACCATCAAACTCGACTCCTGATGACTTGCTTGTATCAAGCTCTATTTTAGCATCAGTAATATTAACATTTACAATACTTGCATTTGCTGCATAACCAAAAAGCCCCACATCTACAAGACTACAATTTCTCGCATTAGTTGAAAATACATCATCCGAACCTTCGGCAAATTTCTCTTTAAGTTCAGCTTCAATTTCATCAATTCTTGAAATCTTAGTGATTTTAAAATTACTTATTGTATGTCCATTACCATCGAAAGTACCCATAAATGGTTTATTAATGCCGTATGCATAATAACTATTCTTTCCACTTACTTTTGTACTTGCTGAGTTTATGGTGAAATTTTCAAGAAGATCTGATGCACCAAATCCAACAGCATATCCAATAGGTGCCCATTCCATACCACCTAAATCAATATCTGAAGTAAGAACATATTTCTTATCACTTCCCCATCCTTCTTCATTGTTAGAAAGATCTATAAGATCCTGTGCACTATCAATTTCAATATAATCTGAATAATCAGTATAATTACTATTAAATAATGTATCCTGAGTTGAATGAACAGGAATTCCTATAAATTCATATGTATGATTACTATCATTCTTTTTGTAGCCAATTACTTCTGTCCAGCCACCTGATACTGCTGAAATCTCATAACCGTTTATTGTAACTGCACCATCGCCTGTAACAAACCATTCAAACTGACTCATGTTTTCATCAGTCAAACCGGTTGATTCAATAATGGAAGCAGATCTTTTATCATCAGAAAGTTCTACTGTATCGGCAATGT
>Ga0129307_1000247_pt1 | contig 93759 bp, 86 predicted proteins | sample P1105metagenome_FD_94437 | JGI IMG/M metagenome (GOLD analysis project Ga0129307, IMG submission 94437) | Capybara group fecal microbial communities from Wisconsin, USA - P1105 metagenome | ecosystem: Host-associated > Mammals > Digestive system > Large intestine > Fecal | place: USA: Wisconsin... | reverse complement strand
TTGAAGCGGCTGCTCGAGATAGTAATGCAATGTCAAACCTTCAGTGCCCACTTTAGTGGGTGAGCCTGTATTCGCCCCTTTTAGGGGCTGTGCAAACCACCACTTCAGTGGTGGTTATGATTTGTCATTACCGCAGTTGTACCCGCTGAGCGGGATCCCGCCGAATTCAGGGACAAGTCCGCTTTCGCGCAGGGAAAGTGCACTGTCTCTGCCAACTATAATATGATCCGCAAGGACTGCTCCGAGGGTGGAAAGCGTATTTATCACGTTCCTTGTGAACAGCAGGTCGCTGTCCGAGGGCAGGGGCTCTGAAAACGGGTGGTTGTGGGCTGCAAGGAATATCCTGCAATCGCTTTTCAGGACGAAGTCCGCTATCTCGCGGTATGAGGATACAGCCGGTGCGGGAGTACCGAAGGCCAGTACCTTTGTGCTTACAACTCGGAAGCGCCTGCTGAGAGCGGTGATTATCAGCATTTCGCCAACCGCTCCGATAAAATGGCTTGAGAAAAAGCTTTTTGCGGTTTCTGCGTCCTTTACGGTATGAATTGAAAATCTCTCTGCATACAGCACTCTGCTCACACCGGATATGAGCTTTATGAGAACAGCTGTCTGCTCGGAGATACTGCTGTTTTTCATAAGGAGCTGCGGGTCGGCGTCCGCAAGAGCATTTATGCTGCCGTATTCCCTTATGAGCTCCTCCGCCTTCTGCGGTGCTTCTTTCTTTTCGGAAAAGGAGAGAAGCAGAGTGATCAGCTCGGTTTCCTGCATATTTTCCGCACCGATACGGCGGTATTTTTCCTTTAGCTCCTCTCTGAGAGAGGAGAGCATATCCTTAGCCATATCAGAATGCAAAGGCGCCGCTGCCGCGCATGGAGAATGTCTTTCCGCCGCCGCAGATGATAATATCGCGGAAGCCTATACCGAGAGCGGATAACAGCTCGCCCAGCAGCCTTGCTATGGAATAATCCTCCTCGGTGGGAACAGGGAGGCCGCTGCCGTGACTGATACCTGCGGCAATTGAGACAGCTTCGCTTTTGATGAGAAGTTCGGCAAGCTCCTTCTGAGTGATCCTTTTGCCGATGAGGTCCGCAGCCGGAATGGATATATGTTTCAGAAGCTCCGCACCTGCACCGAGGCAAAGGATATGGATGATCCCGGGATCGTCGCCGCTTATATGCGAAAGAAAGCAGCGGCAGAGCTCCTCTCTTGTGCTGAGAGTCTCGTTAGTATGGGAGGTGCGCAGATAGCGCAGGCTGAGGTCGGAGAACAGCTTCAGGAAAAGAGCTCCCTCGCTGCCTATGCCCTGTATTTCGCGCAGGCTCTCCTCGTCTGCCGACAGAGCCTTGCCGAGACTGCCGAATCTGTCTATAAGCGCATGGGCAATGTTGTTGGTGTTTACCACAGGGCGTGCGTAGAACAGCAGGAGCTCCAGCAGCTCATGGTCGTAGAAGGTATCCTGTCCCGAAACGAGATAGCGCTGTCTCATACGGCTTCGGTGGCCTGAATGAGCATTCCCTTTGTTCATATATATCCCCCCCTGTATATTGAAGTTTTGGATCAGTCGTCGTTGTTTTGCAGCATTTCCACTCTTTCGAGGACACGTCCCTGCTTGGTGGAGTCAAGCTTTCTGAAACCGTTTATGAGCTTGGTCTCCCTATCGCTCAGAGCCGAGCGTGACAGTCCCTTTTTATCATCGGAGAGCCCTGCGATATAGTCTATGGAAACGTTGTAGAGTCTTGCTATGTTTATGGCTATATGCAGCGGAATTTCACTTTCGCCGCATTCATAGCGCCTGTACTGGGTAAGGTGCAGGAAAAGCTTTTCGGCGGCCTGCTTCTGAGTCATATCCGCATCCTCCCGCAGGTCTCGCACTCTCCTGTAATTCATTGTATCAACTCCCTGATATGTGCTATGATTATTGTAACATATAGCACAAAAATGTGTTGATAATGATAAAGATATGTGTTTTATCGCAAGATTATAGCACGTATTGGTGTTTTGCTGAGAGGCGGGAAAGGATTGTTATATGAAAATGATGTTTTCTCATCATGTGAAATACTGCTTTTTTCATCCATATACATTATTTGTGCAGTTCCATTGTTAAAATGATACAAAAAATAATACCAAAAATCCAAAACTGCATACGCTTACCCTTGACTTGATTTGTTCACAGTGATATAATTATCATAGATAGTTATGCGTACTTTGTACGGAATTGGAGGAATACTATGAAAATCAGACGGTTTCTCAGCGGCCTGACCTCCCTTGCACTGTCCGTTACAGCCCTTACAGGGCTCAGTGCTGCGGAGAATATCAGACCTGTAAAGACCTCGGCCGCACAGTCGGACTGGCGTTTCGATTTCGGCGGCTCGGGCGCAGCGGGCGGCTATACGGGAGTATCAGCTTCCGACGGCTATAATTCGGGAAGGGGTTACGGATTCGCTCAGACATGGAATGTCTCAAATGTCAGCGCAGGCGGAAACGGAGCAGCCTACGACGCCGTAAAATTCAACAGCGGCGACACGGGCAACACCTTCAACGTTGATCTTCCGAAGGGACTCTATCAGGTCACTGTTACCACGGGAAATGCACCGAGAACTACCATAAAGCTCGAGGGCATGGTACAGATGATGAACCTGACGGGGCTTGCCGCCGTGGAGACAGTCAAGCTCCCGGTTACCGACGGACAGCTGAACATACAGGCAGTGGAGGGAATGAGCAACCGTGAGCAGTCCATTGCCGCAGTTGAGATCACAAAGCTCAATGATACGGGGGAGATGCCGCCCACAGTGTGGATTTGCGGAGATTCCACCGTTGCCAACTACTATAACTGCGCGGACACCTCTCAGCACGGCTGGGGACAGTTCCTGGCCTCGCAGCTGCCCTCGGGAAGCTATGACGTAAGGAATATGGCTACCTCGGGACAGTACGCCAAGGGCTTTGTGGACGCGGGACAGTTCGCTCCTATCGAGACCTACGGTAAGTCGGGGGACTATTATATAATCTCCATAGGCATAAACGACAGCAACTATTCAAATAAGGACGAGTACTATACGACCGTGACCGATATGGTAAAGAAGGCCAAGTCAAAGGGCATGGAGGTAGTTCTCGTAAAGCAGCAGGGCAGACGCGGCGACCTTACACGCAATCCCTTGCTGACATGGCGCTGGTACAGCGACAAGCTGGATCAGATCGGCTCAGAGCAGAACGTAAGGGTAGTCGATCTTTTCAAGCTGTGGCAGGATTTCGGACTTTCCGTGGGCTACGACGGAATGGCTTCATACTATGCCGTAAAGGCTGACGGCTCAGGGGACGATCTCCACCAGAGCAAGAAGGGCGCTCAGAAGATCGCCGAGCTCATGCAGAGTGAGCTCCAGATAGGCGCAAGGCAGTACATTCACCCCGAGGAAAACGTATGCTATATGTTCAGAAACGTCAACAGCGGGCTTTATATGGAGGTCGCAGGCGGAAATATCTCGGACGGAGCCAATGTTCAGCAGGGTGAGTCGGGAGGCGTGTCCCAGCCGCACAATACATGGAAGTGTGTGCAGGCTACAGGAGATTACTTCTACATAAAGCCCGTGGGATCAGACCTTTGCCTCTATGTTGACAATGGCAGCAGGGACAACGGCGCAAATATAGTCGTTGCAGCAAATAACGGCTACAGCGACCAGTTCTTCAGGTTTGCGGACAACGGTGACGGCACGGTCACCTTGCTCACAAGGGCAACAAAGGATGCTTCCGCAGTTGAGGTAGGCAGTGCGGCGACCTACAGCGGAGCCAATATACAGCAGTGGGAGGTAAACGGTCACGCCTGCCAGAAATGGAAGCTGGAGGAGTCAGATGATATTGTCATAACCGTTCCCACTACCATACAGACCGAAACCTCCACTACTACAACCACAACTATACCTGCTCAGACGGTATCAATATACTACGGTGACGCCAACTGCGACGGCGGAGTCGATATGTCGGACGCGGTAATGATAATGCAGGCTATTTCAAATCCCGACAAGTACGGCCTCGGAGGCAGGGACAGCCATGCAATTTCCGAGCAGGGTTACGCAAATGCAGACGTTACGGGCAATAACGACGGTATGACCGTCAAGGACGCTCAGTTCATACAGACCTATCTTCTCGGCGTAAACGAGCTGCCGCCTCCTCTTATGGTAACTGTCGCTTCTTCCACCGCAGCTGAGACCACCACAGTCACCACCACAACGTCGGCTCCCGTGAAGTACTTCGCAGCTGACCAGACCTGGAACGACGGTATAACCGAGACCACCCATACAGGCTACCTGGGTCCCAACGGCTATGTGAACCTCGGCAACAATACCGACAGCAATATCACCTTTACGGTGGACGTTCCGCAGGACGGCAACTATATGACTCATATACGCTTTGCCAACGGTACGACTCAGGACCGGAAGATGAAGATCTTCATAAACAACAACTATGATACCTGCTGGATGCAGTCCTTCCCGGGCTCTGATTCACAGTCCTGGGATGAATGGAAGGTTTACGGCATAGTTCTTCCCCTCAGGGCGGGCAGGAACAGCATAGTGTTCCAGTCGGCTGTTTCCGAAGGCGGTCCGAATCTTGACTATATCGAGCTCATACTTACCGACGAACCCTACGCTGAGATATATGATCCCTCACAGGAGCAGCAGACAGTTAGCGGACAGCATATGCTCTATATTGCAGGAGATTCAACGGTACAGAGCTACGGTTCGAGATATGCTCCTCAGCAGGGCTGGGGCTACTATCTCCATGATTATTTCAGCAGCGACCTGACGGTTTCCAATCATTCCATAGCGAGAAGAAGCTCCAGGAAGTTCTACAACGAGGGAAGATGGCAGACTATTGCCGACAATCTGAAGTCAGGGGACTTCGTAATGATACAGTTTGCCATAAACGACGCGGACTGGACGAGCGAGGACAGATATGCACCTACCTGCGGCAATGTGGACAATCCTTCATCAGGCTCATATGAGTGGTATATGACGGAATTCATAAAATCCGCAAAGGAAAAGGGCGCAACACCCATACTCGTTACCACTACCTTAGGTATGAAGGCATACTCTGAGGGCAGATTCGTGAACAGCTATACGGACTTCAACACTGCCTGCTACAACCTTGCAAGGAAGTACAGCATACCCTGCATAGACCTTAACACCCTTATGGTGAACCATTACAATTCCATAGGCTACGACACGGCCAAGAGCTATCACCTTATGGGAGCCGTTTCGGGCTCGACCGACGGTACTCACTTCTGTGAAAAGGGTGCGAATATCGTTGCGGGACTTGTTGCGGGAGAGGTAAGGAAGCAGAACATAAGCGGACTTGCAGACTATCTTAAGTGAATAGCGAGCAGAAAGCAGTACAGAAGCGATGAATAAATCGTCCCCTGTGATACGGTATAATAAAAACAAGCCCGGAAGCAATACTTCCGGGCTTTCTGCTGCTTATCACTCAATAGTTACTCTCTTCATTACCTGAGGAGTTGTGGGTCTGTCGTTGTAGTCGGTGGGACACTCTGCAATCTCGTCAACTGCGTCCATGCCCTCCACTACCTTGCCGAATGCGGCATAGTTGCCGTCAAGGTGGGGAGCGTCCTCATGCATGATGAAGAACTGTGATCCTGCCGAATCCGGCATCATGGAACGAGCCATGGAGAGAACTCCTCTTGTATGCCTGAGATCGTTCTTTACGCCGTTTGCAGCAAACTCGCCCTTGATCTGCCAGCCGGGACCGCCTGTGCCGGTGCCGTTGGGGCAGCCGCCCTGTATCATGAAGCCGGGTATTACTCTGTGAAAGGTGAGACCGTCGTAGAAGCCCTGCTTTACAAGCTTTTCAAAATTCGCGCATGAGATTGGAGCGATTTCGGGATAAAGCTCTATCTTGATCTTCTTTCCGTTTTCCATTTCGATGATTACCATAATTTATCCTCCGTGTTAATTTATATGTATTATTATATCGTCCTCGTCGGGGATCGATATGGGAGCTGTAGTGATCTCCTCAGTAGGCATGGTGGGATTGGCAGCATTATATGCGTCCAGTATTGAAAGGGTAGTAGTCGGCATATTTGCTTCCTCGGGAGTTGTGACGGGTATCCTCTCAACGACCTCTCCGAATATATCCGTAACGGTAACGTATTCGCGCTCGTCGGAGGTCTCCTCCGCGGACGTCTCTTCGGTGGGAGCTGTATTCATATTTGGCGGCGGCGTGGGCGAAGTCGGTACATAGGGTGAGGTAGTAGCGCGAAGGCTCTCCCTTTTATTCTGTATAGCGTCGTCAACGCATGATTTTCCGCCTATTATTATAAGGGCGGCAGCGATTATCGCAACCATTATCCCCGCGATTCTTCTGTATTCCAAAATATCCTCCATCCTTCAGCCTGAGCTGAAACAGTTTATATTATTATATCCTATCATGCTGAAAAAGTCAATAGCGAAAGGAAAAGGCAGCCCATACGGACTGCCTTTTGCTGAACTTCATTATTCTCCAAGTTCGGGAGTCTGATTGCTTGCGGTAATAACGTCAAACAGGCGGACAAATTGTGACGTCCGCCTGTAAAGTATCTTCTTTTTATTCAAGAAGTCCGCGTATGCCCTTTTCCGCAAAGGCCTCCTTGTAGTATACAAGCTCCTCCTGTATTATATCGTCAATGACCTTCATGCCGAGGAGCTCCACGGGAGCCTTGTCGTCGGTGAGTATCCTTCCGCCGGGGATATAGGTGACAAGCCCCTCCCGTACCGTGTACATCAACGCCTTCAGAGGCTCGTTTTCCAGCTTTTCCGTGTTGTCTTCAAGGAGAGTGAGCATATGTGGGGTGTCCGAGGCGAAAAGCTCCCTGTTGGTGGAGTCACTGACGTCCACGGTGCAGACCTGACCGAATACCGAGGATATGGTATCTGCAAGGCAGCTGTTTATACCGTCGGAGCTGTCCGACTTCATGTTCATATTAACCACCATTACACCGTTGACGTTAAGGTGCTGCTTTACGAGGGTGAAGAACTCAACGGAGGACATCTGAAAGGGTATGGTTATATCCTGATAGGCGTCCACCATGATAACGTCGTACTTTTTGTCGCAGGCGGAGAGAAATGCCCTGCCGTCGTAGGTAGTGACCTTAACTTCATCCGGAAGCTCAAAGTACCTGTGGGCAAGTTCCGTTATCTTCCCGTCTATCTCCACTCCCTCGGCGGTGACGCCGCTGAAATAGTTCATGCACTGCTTTGCATATGTCCCCGTACCCATGCCGAGTACAAGTATATCCGCAGTATCGGGCTTTTCGGTCATAAGGGGAGCTGCCATTGCGTAGTCGTAATACATACCCGAGAGCTCTCCCGACTTTACGTATACAGACTGTACTCCGAATAGGACGTTTGTGGAGAGATAGGTGTTGTTCTCGTCGTCGCTGACCTGTAAATAGTTGTACACCGACTCGCCCTCGTAGGTGAGGCCTTTTTCCCAGAAGGCAAAGCCCAGGGAGGGCGAAGCGAAGCAGCATATCAGAAACAGGACTGCCGCAGTTGCAGACTTTACCGCGCCCCGCCGCGAGCTTATGAAGTATATGAGACCGATAAGGAGCATTATACCTGCGAATATGAGGAAGGTAACGGCAGTTCCAACGGCAGGTATTGATATGAATGTGGGGACGAAGGTGCCGATTATGGAGCCGACAGTGTTGAAGGCTCCGAGAGTGCCCACTGTTCTGCCGCTGTCGTCAAGGGAGTCCACGGTGTACTTCACCAGCGAGGGAGTTACCGTTCCCAGCAGAAAAAGGGGATAGACGAATACCACCATGCAGGTCAGGAAGGCCGCCCATATGAGGAAGTTGGTGTTAACCGTCACCACAAGAAGTCCCGCAATGCCAGCTATGACGAACTTTCCGAGAAAGGGCACCGCCGCTATCCAGACTGCGGCTATTAGTATCCTGCCGTAGAGCCTGTCGGGATCGGGGTTTTTGTCGGCGCTCCTGCCGCCGTAGATATTTCCGAGAGCCATGGCTATCATTATGGTGCCTATGATTATGGTCCAGACTATCTGCGAGGAGCTGAAATAGGGAGCAAGAAGCCTGCTTGCTCCCAGCTCCACGGCCATTACGGACATACCCGCAAAAAACTCCGTCATGTAGAGGTACCATTTGTTTTTCAGTATCTTTGGAAGGGGCTTTCTTTCAGCCGCCTTTGTCATGTTCTTTTTCATATTTTCTCCAGTCTGTGTATATACTGTCAGGCGGGAGGCATAAGGTACAAAAGCAGGAATGCCAGTATAAAGAAGCCTGACGCAGAGAAAAGCAGTGCCGACACGGGAGCTTTTCCGGTGAATATGTTATGGGGAGTCCCCGGTGATATGCCTATGCTCCGTATTTCGCCAGGTTCTGGGCACTTGTAGGCGGTAATATCCCTGTGGATATAGGTAACGCCGTCATACTCGTACTTCCATATGGCGCGGTATCTCGGATCAGAGTTTCTGCGTCCGAAAGTGCTTTGCAGGTCTATACATTCCGCATCGACCTGCTCTGAGCAGAAAGCATTGCATATAAGGCGGTACTCCAGCGGATAAAGAAGAAGTATGAGCCCTGCAATGACTATGAATACGGCAGCCGTTATGACGCTTTCCGGGAACATCAGGATACTTCCCGTGCCTAAGCCCAGAAACAGAGCGCTTAACGATATGGCCGCCCACATGAAGGTACCGTTGAAACTCCTTGCCAGAACTCTTGAGGCTGCGATTAAAGCAGAGCCCGCAGCGGCGAGTATGAGGGCGATGACGCCAGGTAAGCTGTCATTGGCATTTCCGTAGCAGTACAGGGCTGCCGTCAGTATGGCTATGCCTGTTACCATAGTTATTATAACGGAGGCGGAGGGGATCCTCCACGGAAAGTTCATATCGGCTCCCTCCGCCGAATACATCGATGACATCGCGCCGCGTTTGTCGAAAAGCTTGTCGTTCCGTGCTTTTTCTCTCAGGCAGTATATCGCAGGAATCACGCCTGCCATGACGAGCCCCGTCAGCATTGTGGCGGTTTGTGTGCTTCCATTGAAGAAGAAGGCTGCACAGAAAAGTATGATGCCCAGTATCATGGATATGACGGGAGCCTTCGGTATATCCGGCTGAGGCGGCGGGCAATGGCGTTTGTTTTCGAGCTGCCACAGCATCATGTTGTACCGTACCTTATCGGTTTCGGATATATCCAGTTCCTGTACCACCTTCCGGGCCTCGTCGAACCTGCCCTCTTTGGCAATGCTCATTATTCTTTCAAAATCTTCCATCATTTCGTTTTACCCCTGTATGTATATTCTGATCCCTGTACGGTGCGGACCTTTTCCGCAGAGTTTATCATAAAAATAATTATACCACAAGGCAGGCGTTTTGTAAAGGGGAGGGCATAACGGGGAGAGCTGCCGCATAAGCTTTACAGGGAGGAGATATTATGGACAGAAGGATACCCGATACCGAAAGATACAGACAGGAGCTCATGAAGCTCTACGGCAGGAGGACGGAGCCCGCTGAGACAACTCCCGTACCTCCTGCGGATACCATTGATGAGAATTCCCCGGACGATACGGTCTATGCTCCGCACATAGATGAGGAACAGAAGGAGGAAGAGGACTACAACAGTCGTTACCCCGAGCCCGATCTCTCCGGTCTCGATACGGATAACGGTACAATAACCACGGAGGACGACGTTCCGCCGCAGTACTCCTTGGAGGAGCTTCTTGGCAGCTCAAGGGGCTATATACTTGTGAACACTCGGACAGGGGACGATTCCTCGGCAGTTGCTGGAGCTTCCGTGGTGATAACGGCGGTAGCTGACGGGAAAAGGCTGGTGCTCGCTTCCGGTATGACTGACGAGAGCGGAGTCTCTCCGCGGTTTGAGCTTCCGGTGCCGGATATTGAATACTCACAGGCGCCGGGTCCCGATGAACGCCCCTACAACCTCTTTGACGTGAGCGTTTCCGCAGAGGGCTTCTTCAGGGCAAGGAGCGTGGATGTACCCGTGTTTCCGGGTATAACCTCCGTGCAGAACTTCAGCCTTATACCCGTGCCCCTTATGATGAACAGCTCCGACGAGACTGTTACCTACTACAATGCAGAGCCGTATTTCGGCGGCGGAAAGGAGTGATATATGCTTACAGGCACTCCCTTTATACCCGAGACCATAACCGTGCATCTGGGTTTTCCCGACAGCGGGGCTCCCGACGTGACGGTGGACTTTCCGTCCTATGTGAAGAACGTGGCTTCCAGCGAGATATACCCCACATGGAACGTGAGCGCTCTCCGCGCCAATATCTATGCCATAGTCTCCTTTGCGCTGAACCGCATATATACCGAATGGTACCGTTCGCGGGGCTATCCCTTCGACATAACAGCCACCACCCAGTACGACCAGAAGTTCATTAACGGACGTGAGTACTTCGAGAATATCAGCTACCTCGTTGACGAGCTCTTCAACGACTACGTAAGGCGCAGGGGCAGCGTTGAGCCTCTGTTCACCGCCTTCTGCAACGGTACCACATCCACCTGTGCGGGGCTTTCCCAGTGGGGCTCCCAGTACCTTGCGGAGCGGGGCTACAACTCCCTGGAGATACTGAAATACTACTACGGGGACGACATAGAGATAGTGAACAACGCTCCCGTCAGGTCGGCGATGCCCTCATATCCCGGTACCGAGCTCAGAAACGGCTCCTTCGGCAACGACGTGAAGTACATACAGGTGTGGCTGAACCGTATATCGCGGAACTTTCCCGCCATACCCAAGATACCTGCGGCGGACGGCATATTCGACGCCGCCACGGAGGCTGCCGTAAGGAAATTCAGACAGGTCTTCGGTCTTGGGGACTCGGGAACCGTGGATGCGGCGGCATGGTACAAAATAGCCTTCGTATACGCCAGCGTAAAGCGGCTGGGAGAGCTTGATTCCGAGGGAGTGCGCTTCGAGGAGATCTCGCCGCAGTTCACCGAGGAGCTGAGTATAGGTATGCAGTCCATAGAGGTGAGTATGCTCCAGTACTACCTTGCGGTCATAGGAGCTTATTACGAAGCCGTCATTCCCGTAGAGATAACGGGCTATTTCGGGGAGCAGACCGAGCGCTCCGTGAAGTCCTTCCAGAGGGTTTTCGGACTTCCGCAGACGGGAGTTGTGGACAGAGCCACCCGCAACGACCTCTACCGTGCCTATCAGGGCATAGTTGAGAGCGTACCGCCACAGTATACCTATGTCGCCCTCTATCCGGGAACAGTTCTCCGCGAGGGGGCAAGCGGCGACGCGGTGAAGATAATACAGCAGTACCTCACTTATATAAACAGGAGCTATCCGGATATACCCGCGGTCAGCGATACCGGCTATTTCGGGCCCCTTACAAGACAGTCCGTCACGGCCTTCCAGCGGCGCTTCGGCATAGATCCCTCGGGGATAGTGGGAGCGGTAACATGGGACAGCATCGCGGGAGTATATTCCGACCTGCGCTACGGCTTCGACAAACGCCCCTACCAGGAGCCCGGCTATACCATTAAGTGAGTAGAAAGCAGTAATTAGTGATTAGTGAGTAGTGATAATATGCCATATACCGAAGATCAGAAAAAGGAACACATAAAGGAGCTCCAGACCATGCTTTACGCCATTTCCATGACCGACGGCAGGATACCGCAGGTGCTTCCTGACGGTGATTACGGAGCCGATACAAGAAAAGCCGTGGAGGCCTTTCAGCAGGCGTACGGACTTCCCGTTACGGGGGAGACAGACTCCGCTACATGGCGCAGGATAGCGGCAGTATACAGAGCTCTTGCGGAGGAAGCTCCCGCAGCCTATCACGCCTTCCCCTCAAGGACCTTCACCCTCGATATAGGTGACAGCGGAGAGCTGGTATACATAATACAGGCCATGCTCTGGAAGGCTGCGGCGTGGTACGACAATATGCCGCCCATAAATGTCTGCGGCGAGTACAACGAGGAGACCGCAGAGGCTGTCCGCTCTTTCAGGAGGCAGACGGGACTTCCGGACAGCGGCTGCATGGACTGCTATGTCTGGAATATGCTGGTAAGATTCCTTGAAATGAAGGCCTGAATGGCTGTTTTCGGAGTGAAATATCCGGTCACTCCTTTTTTTGTGCCTTTCGCTCCTTTTTTGTTGCGGGAGAAAGCCGCGGCGGGTAGAATGATGACTGTAAGGTGAATGCGGCGCATAAGCCGGCATTCAGCCGCATTCTCAAACGTTATAAATCTTAATTACGAAAGGAATATCTATCATGAAAAACATTATCAAAAAGATAAGCGCATTCGCAATGGCATTCACACTCCTCGGAGCAGGCGGTTCTATCGCTTCAAACGTAAAGGATAATGCAGCTCCCCTTACTGTAAGTGCTGCGACCGTTGACCGCAATACTCCCCATAACCACGGACAGTTCACTTATGTTCACCACTACAGAACAGAAGGCTGCAGGGTTTACAGAGTATACTACTGCAGAGCCTGCGAGACCTACAACAACGAGGTGTTCGACCATTATCAGCACGGCCCGACAGTCAGAAGAATTATCAGAGCAGGCTATTATTCATATTCACGCGGAAAAAGAGTATGGAATCCGCCCGTTTACGGATTATTCTGCGCACGCTGCGGTGCTCGCGTAGGCTGATTTACCGGAAGCTCCCCTCACACGAGGGGAGTTTTTTGTCCCTGCGGGCGGAAATCACCGTTTACTCCGGATAAAGGGCTGTTTACTCCGATATTGTTGCGGGAGGGAAGTGATAAATATACAATGATAACTGTAATACAAATGCGGCCGCATTGTTACGTAATAATAAAAAACACGCGAAAGGAAAAAGGTTATGAAAAACATCGTTAAAAAGATCACGGCAGCAGCTATGGCATTCACACTTCTCGGAGCAGGAACAACATTCACAAATACGGTCTCTCCTAAGACAAACGCATTAACAGCGTCCGCTGCAACAGTTGATCCCAATTCTCCTCACAATCATGGGCAGTATACTAAATATGTCGGGACTAAGACGGTAAAATGGCAGAAAGGCATAAAACATTATAACAAATGGTCTGGTACTTATCATACTGACATAATGGAAATTACTGACGTATATGATGTATGGATATGCCGTGCTTGTGGGTATGAAGCAAACAGAAAACTTGTTTCATCTACGTCTAAACTTATAAAGTCCTACTGTTAATCAAAATATCCCTACAATAACTGACAGTATACCTGTAAAACATATGAAACAAATGGTATGATGGTAAAAAGCTTATAAAATATAAAGGATGTGGAAAAATGAAAAATGTATTTAAAAAGATCACGGCAGCAGCTATGGCATTCACACTTCTCGGGGCAGGCAGCTCTGTCGCAAAGGCAGTAAAGCCCGAAGCCTCAGGCACGATCACAGCAAGCGCAGCTGTATACGGTCAGAGATATACCGTAATAGCAAATCCCTACCTCAACGTAAGAAGCGGACCCTCCACCAACAGCAGCATAATCGGCAGAAGAAGCAACTATTCCACCGTATATGTATACGGCTTCTACAAGGGCTGGGCTTGCATAAGCACAGACGGCAGCGCATGGGTATGCGCTTCATACATCTATTGATGATACGGAAAGGCTCCCCTTCGCGGGGAGCTTTCTTTATCCCTGCATTGACTTCCGGGGCGTTTTGTGATATTATAAAAGCAGATCCCTTTCAATGCTTCATGGCTTGATAAGGACAGTGCAGACGGATATTTTTATTGTTTTGCGTAAACGTGGGGGAATATGAGCATTTAATTTTCTACCTAATATCATACCGCTTTGACGGCAACAGAAGGGAAGTATGCAATTTGAACAGAACCAGACACTTATTCACAAGGCTCGCAGCAGGCTGTACCGCATTGATAGCGGCTCTCAGCGCCGGAACACCCACCCTGCGTATCATGGCCGAGGCGGCTGTGACCGACGGACTCGTGCCCGTAAAGATAACTGCCTCAACGTTCCCGGATCCCAATTTCAGAGCCTATGTCTCAAGCGCCTTCGACAAGGACAGGAACGGCACCATAGACGCCGACGAGCTTCTTGTGGCAAGGAACATATGGTGCAACGGAATGAACATAAAGTCCCTCCAGGGAATAGAATACCTCACTGAGCTCCGCGGACTCTACTGCATGGACAATCAGATCTCCACCATGGATCTCAGCAAGAACCAGCAGATAACGGGAGTATGGTGCTCGGGCAATCTCTTTACATCCCTTGATTTCTCGACCAATCCCACTCTTGAATGGGTCTACTGCTTCGACTGCAACCTCACGTCCCTGAACGTATCGGAAAATCCGAAAATGTCCTACATAGAGTGCAACACCAACCCTCTCGGCAAGCTGGACGTAAGCCACAATCCCGTACTGGAGCATCTTATGTGCGGCGACTGCGGACTCACCGAACTCGATCTTTCCCACAATCCCAATTTACAGCATCTTGACGCCTTCAGGAACAAGTTCAAGACCCTGGACGTTACCTGCTGTCCGAAGATGAAGAGGCTGGACGTGTGGGACAATCCCGACCTGGGAAGCATAGACGTCAGCAAATGCCCGGGACTGCAATACTACAACTGCTCCAACAACAATGCCACCAGCGTTGATGTGAGCCATAACCCCGAGCTGAACAAGTTCATCTGCTCCTACAATAAGCTGACGGAGGTGGACGTGTCCCACAACCCGAAGCTTGCCTATTTTGACTGTATGCAGAACGAGCTCAAGGGGCTGGACCTTTCCCATAATCCGAATCTGCGCTTCTTGCAGGCCTTCATAAACGATTTTACCGAGCTTGATATAGGCTACAATCCCTTCCTCATAAAGACTCACAACGAGGGAAAGGACGAGGATATATGGAACTACGGCAAATTCCATGCATGGAAGATAGATTTCGGAGGAGATACCTCTACAGGCGGAGACAATATCTTCTTCATCGCCTTTGACAATAAGGTGAAGCTCTCCAAGGAACCCAAGGCGGCTCTGCCCGTAAATGACAGGTCGGACGAGGTCATAGCGGACACCAGTCAGCTCCTGACCCGTGAGGCGGCGGTGCAGACTCTGTACGAAATGGCGGGAAAGCCCAGTGTAAAGGGCCTCAGGTCCAGATTTACCGATGTGGAGCACGGCGCATGGTATGAGGACGCTCTGCTCTGGGGCGAGGCAAACGCCCTCTGCCTGGGTTATCCCTATGTGCTTGCCGATACTTTCGGCGTGGGAGAGTGGGTAACAAGACAGGACGTCGCCCTCATGCTTATGAGGTATTCGGAATACAAGAAATATGAAAGAGCCATAGACTTCGGCAGAAGCGACGACTTCATGGACTATTACGATGTGGATTTCGACCACTGGGAGGCTATCTGCTGGGCCTGCACATGGCATATCATAGAGGGCAAGGGAGAAGAGGGCGCACCCAAGGAGGAGCGCGTCATTGATCCTCTCGGAAAGGCTACCCGCACCGAATTCACCGAGATGATAAACAGGATGCTGGAGGTAAACAAGACCTCTGCGGAGTTCCGTATCCCGGACGATCCCGAAAAGTCTGAAGATCCCACCGAGCCTGCTGTTATTACCGGACCTTCCTCCGGAGATGTGAACGGCGACGGCATTATCGACGCAGTGGACGCTTCAGAGGTGCTTGCCTGCTATGCAAGGACCTCCACGGGACAGGAAAGCGGCTTCAGCGAAAAGCAGAAGGAAGCGGCAGACGTGGACGGAAACGGTATTATAGATTCTGTGGACGCTTCGGATATACTTGCATATTACGCCTATGCCTCAACGGCTTCGGGCAGCGTGCTGTCTATGGAGAAGTTCATGGAAAAGCAGTGATACGATACACAAAAAGGCTCCCCTTACACGAGGGGAGCCTTGCTTTTGACTTTATATGTCGTCGTCGTATTTGTTTTTGTCGTTATTTTCATCACCGTAGAAGTTATCGTCGAAGCCGTCTGAAAAAAATTTCTTTACCCACATAAAAATCGGAATGAATATCTTAAATTCGCCGATCTTACGTTGAATTCTCATTATGTACCAGCATATTATAATTATCAGTAGCAGTATAAGAAAAGCGCCCATATTTACCCTTCCTTATCATGCTTTGATTATAGCACACCTGCCGTCCGGTGTCAACGCCTATAGGAATATGTACTGCTTTACTTCAGAGAAATTGAATTTGTAAGTCCGAACGGTCATTTTGAGTTATCATGCAGGCGTCATGTTTTGCCGGCAGGCAAGAGCCGCCAGCCCCTACAGCCGGTAGTTTTGTGTTTGTCTGTTTAAGGGGGACGCCCGGAAGTTATCCGTGCATAATATACATTTATTGCTCTTTTTGTGAAAAAGAGTTGACAGTATACGGATTAAAATGTATAATGTTACGCATAAGGTTATATATTTGACCTTAAATATAATGTAAAGGATGTTACACAAATGAAAAATGTAATCAAAAAACTCTCTGCAATTGTAATGGCATTCATTCTTCTCGGCACCGGCACAGCTCTGACAAAAAAGCTCTCGCCCGGCATACAGACTATACTGACCGCAAACGCTGCAACATGTACGAAATGCCACGGCGGCAGCTATTGGGTGACCTCTACATCCCAGCAGGTAGGATCGCATGTGACGGTGTATCATTACACCTGCGGACTTTGCGGCAACGAATGGGCATCAGCCTACTGCAATCACGGAAAAGAAAGAAGATATACCTCTGACTGGGAATACGTCGGTGCGCTGGAATACAACGGCTGGTATCGCTGGTCATATAATTATTCAAAATCCTATGAGGATTACTGTCCTTACTGCAATAAGATATTAGCGTACGGCAAACGTTACAAGCATATAAAATGGAACGCATTTCTCGGAGAATGCGGCCGTTATGAAGATGATAAGCCAAGTGCTTACTGATTTTTCACAGAATTGATAAAAGCTCCCCTCAGCGCGAGGGGAGTTTTTTTGCTGACATTTGACTTTATTGTGCATCTGTGGTATAATAAATTAAATGTTGCCTGTGCACAGTCACAGGCGGAAATTTTGCAAAGGATTGATAATATGGACTATAAAGCACTTGCAGACTATCTCTTTCCCGATGTGAAGGATACTCCGGAGGATATTGAGGCGCGTTTCCCCGAAAGGCAGCTCCCCGCAGGAGCCTGTGTCACCCGTATCGGACCGAGCCCCACAGGCTTCGTACATCTCGGCAACCTCTACAACGCTATCATCGGCGAGCGTATCTCCCACCAGTCAGATGGCGTATTCTATCTTAGGATAGAGGATACTGACAACAAGCGCGAGGTTGAGGGAGCAGTCGAGACAGTCATCAACGCCATGAACTACTTCGGCGTACACTTCGACGAGGGTGCCACCGCAGACGGCGACAACGGCAGCTACGGTCCCTACCGTCAGAGACAGCGCAAGGAAATATACCATGTATTCGCAAAGCTCCTCACGGAGAGGGGGCTTGCTTACCCCTGCTTCATGACCGCAGAGGAGATAGAGGCTGTCCGCGAGCAGCAGACCGCCAACAAGGAGAACCCCGGAGTTTACGGTAAGTATGCAAAGTGCCGCGACCTTAGCCTCGACGAGATAAAAGCTAATATCGAAGCGGGCAAGGAATGGGTGCTCCGTTTCAGAGGCGAGGAGACAGGCGAGACCATCGCAGTTGACGACGCTATCCGCGGAAGACTTGAAATGCCCAGGAACAATATGGATTTCGTCCTCCTCAAGAGCGACGGTATCCCCACATACCACTTCGCACACGTTATCGACGACCACTTCATGCGCTCCACTCATGTTGTAAGGGGAGAGGAGTGGATCTCGTCCCTGCCCATGCACGTAGAGCTCTTCAATACTCTCGGCTGGAAGCAGCCCGTATACTGCCACACTGCTACACTTATGAAGATAGATGAGGAAACAGGCGGCAAGCGAAAGCTCTCCAAGAGAAAGGATCCCGAGCTTGCGCTGGCCTACTACCAGCAGGAGGGTATCAGCAAGGACGCCGTATGGGAGTTCCTCCTCACTCTGCTGAACTCCAACTATGAGGAATGGCGCATAGCCGATCCCGGGGCGGACTATCACGATTTCCCATACAGTCTCGACAAGATGTCCGTATCGGGAGCTCTTGTTGACCTTGACAAGATGAGGGATATATCAAAGAATGTTATCTGCCGCATGAGCGCGGAGCAGGTACGGGACGGCTGGCTGGAATGGTGCGGAGAGTACAACAGGGATTTCGCTGATCTTATAAACAAGTATCCCGAGAGAACTCTTGCAGCCCTTAATATAGGCAGAGGCGGTCCCAAACCCAGAAGAGACATAGAAACCTGGAAGCAGGCCTGCGACTTCATGAGCTTCTACTATGACGAGACTTTCACGGTGACAGATCCCATGCCCGGGGAGTGCGACGAGGCTACGGTTAAGGACTTCTTCGGCAGGTATCTTGCCGCCTACGACCACAGCGACGATTCCGCGGCATGGTTCGGAAAGGTAAAGGCTATCACCGAGGAAATGGGCTTTGCGGTAAAGCCTAAGGACTACAAGAAGGAGCCTGAGAAGTACAGAGGAAGCATAGTCCATATCACAAATATGCTGAGAATAGCTCTCACAGGACACGCAAACGCTCCCGATATATGGGAAGTGAGCCACGTACTCGGCGAGGAGATAACACGCAAGCGTCTTCAGGCTTTTGCCTGATAAGCAATTAGCCATTAGCCTGTAGGGGCGGATATTATCCGCCCGAAAGTGAATAGTTGTTAGTGATCAGTGCTTAGTAGGGGACGGCGTCCTCGACGTCCCACCCGAAATATTAATGAATAAAGAGGAAAAAACAATGTCAGACAATAAGGAAAAAAAGAATTTTGAAATACCCCGTCCTGTGTTCCCCAAGAGATGTATCGTCACAGGCGGTATGCCCTACGGCAACAAGGAGCTCCACTTCGGCCACGTGGGCGGAATGTTCGTGTTCGCCGACACCTTTGCCCGCTTCATGCGCGACCGTATCGGCAAGGAAAACGTAATCTTCGTAGGCGGTACAGACTGCTACGGCTCTCCTATCGCGGAGGGCTGGCGCGTAAAGGTCAGAAACGGCGAATTTGACGGAACTCTCGAGGAGTTCGTTCAGAAGAACCACGACAAGCAGCAGGCTACTCTTGACGCCTACGGCATTTCACCCAATCTCTTCGCAGCTTCAGGACTCGGACGCTCCAAGGAGATACACGCCTCGGTCACCGACCGTTTCATAAGCTCCCTTCACAAAAAGGGACAGCTTGAACAGATAAGCACCATGCAGTTCTTCGACGAGAAGGCAGGAGTATTCCTCAACGGCAGACAGGTAATAGGCAAGTGTCCCGTTGACGGCTGTACCTCCGAAAAGGGCTATGCGGACGAGTGCGACATGGGTCACCAGTATATGCCCGAGAACCTCATAAATCCCGTCAGCACCCTCACAGGGGAGACTCCTACCATGAAGCCGGTTACCAACTGGTATTTCAAGCTCCGCGATTACGAGCAGCTCATGAAGGACTGGGTTGAGGAGCTGAAAAAGCGCAAGGACATACGTCCCGTCGTATGGAAGACCATCGACGAGTTTCTAAAGAACCCGGTTATCTACATAAAGCGTGAGTTCGAGGAGAAGTATAAGGAGATCAGCGGCTCCATGCCTGAGCATAACTACCTCGAAGAGCCCAAGAAGCCCTCATTTACCATAGAGTTTTCAAAGCTTTCCGACTGCGACGAGGCCTGCCGCATACTCACTCAGAACGGTATCCGCTACAGAACAGGAAAGACACTTGTGCCTTTCCGCCTTACTGGAAATATCGAGTGGGGAGTACCCGCTCCCGTCATGGAGGGAGTTGAAGGCCTTACCGTATGGGTATGGCCCGAATCGCTGTGGGCTCCTATCTCCTTCACCGAGACCTATCTCGAGTCCATAGGCCATGACACCGCAGAGTGGAAGGATTACTGGTGCAGCAAGGATTCCACTGTATATCAGTTCATAGGACAGGACAATATCTACTTCTACGGTATCGCCGAGCCTGCAATGTGGATGGCTCAGCAGGAGAGCGCCGAAAAGACCGCTTCACCTGCCGAGGGAGAGCTCCAGATGCCCGTTATCGTAGCTAACCACCACATTTTATTCCTCGATAAGAAGGCTTCCAGCTCGGGTGCGGTAAAGCCGCCTATGGCCGACGACCTGCTGGAGCACTATACTCCGGAGCAGCTCCGTATGCACTGGCTGGGACTGGGACTGGGACAGCGTTCCGTCAGCTTCATGCCCAAGCCCTATAATCCCGACGCAAAGCCCGAGGACGCTGATCCCGTTGTAAAGGACGGTCTGCTCCTTTCAAACGTATACAACCGTATGATAAGAACCGCTTTCTATACAACCCAGAAGGAGCTTGACGGCGTAATGCCCGACAACGCTCCCGAGGAGAAGTTCGTAGAGGACGCAAAGAAGGCAGTTCTCGAGTACGAGAGGCATATGTCGAAATTCGCATTCCACCAGTGCACCTATGTACTGGACAGCTATATCCGCAACGGCAGCAAGTACATGGCAAAGGCGCTCACAGGCGAATATCCCGACAAGGAAGTCCTGAAGCAGTCTCTTGCCAACCTGTTCTACATGGTAAGGATAGCGGGAGTGCTCCTGCACCCAATGGCTCCCTTCGGCACGGAAAAGCTCCGCGAGTATCTGGAGGTCGATGAGCGCATATGGTCTTGGGACACTATACTTGAGCCTGTCAATTACTTCACGGGTGAGAATCACAAGCTGAAATTCCTGCCGCCGAGAACAGACTTCTTCACCCGTCACGAGAGCCAGTTTGCCTCTGCCGAAGAGTGATAAGTTGTTAGTGATTGGTTTGTAGGGGCTGTCTCCGGCAGTCTGTGCCTTACTCAGAATGTGACTTGAAAGAAGGGGGAGCGTAGTATGAAGAAAAAGACCAAAATAATTATCGCGTCGCTTCTGATACTTGTTCTTCTATTGTTTGTCCCCATACCCACAGGCAGATATAAGGACGGCGGCACACGTATGTATACGGCTCTGACCTACAAGATAGTAAAGTGGCAGGTGCTCGTTGACAAAGGGGGCAGATATGAAAACACTTCCGTTTTCCTGTATCCCGATAATTTCAAGTCCTATGAGGAATTATGGGAGTTAGAAAAAGAAAAGAATGCTGTGGATGGATAAGAAAAGAAGCAGTTCGGGAAAGGAACTGCGGACGTGAGGATAAAATTGCCTGACGAATGTCCGGCAGCATACGATATAAAAAGCCGAAGAACATATAGTTCCTCGGCTTTTTTCTTTTATTCGGTTGCAGGTTCCGTCGTTTCCACATAATCGGGATCGAAGGCCTTTGCCATGAACTTTTCCAGATTCTCCTTCCTTGACTCGAAGAAGCGTCTTATACGTCTGAGCTGCTTACTGTAGTCGCCGTAGTTGGTCCATACGGAGCCGTCGTGCATTTTAAGCTCCTCAAGGTGATCGAAGTACCTGCACATTTCCTTAGTGCGAAGATCGCGGAGCTCATCGACTGTATCGTTTACGCTCTCGCTGCTGAGAGTGGTCGCCATGAGCTCCTTTACCTTTTCCGTGAAGGCTGTGCGGCAGTCATCGCGCTTCATAAGGGCTGCAAAGAGAGGAGAGTACCTTTCGCTCTTAGGATCGAGTATCTGTCCGAGGTTATCGTAGTAGGGACGGGTCTCCTCCTGATCGTATATGCCTGCGCTGTAGTCCATATCGTGGAGCCAGAAGCGCCATTTTCCGTCGGTCATGCCGCTCAGTACAGTTTCGTCCTCTCCCGCACAGTAGCGGAAGCACTTTTCGTTATTGTGAGGCCAGTCGCGGTTGTTTATGACGATATTGAAGGCGTAGTAATCAAGGTAATTCTCTACGTCAATGAAGCTGCACAGCTTGTCGTAGTTTTCGTCCTTTGAAAGATCGAGAGCGCTGAGCTCGGAATACTTCTTGTTGAATTCCTCTGCTGCTGCGGCCTCCTCGCTGTCGGTCTCCGAGACCTTCTTTTCCTGTTCCGTTCCCTCAAGCACGATGTACTTGCCCTTGTCTCCGCCGAATTTGTCCTTCAGGAGCTCGTCGCATATTACCTCGTGGAGCCAGTGGAGGCCGTAATAGCTTCCGTTGAGATATACCACCACAGGGGCAACGCCTTCGCAGTTAACGTATCCCGAGCGGGCTGCGATGACCTGGAAGAGCTCGTCACGCATAAAGGCGAACTGGAAATCGTTTCCCGCGCTCCTCAGGACAAGCTTGTCGTAGGAGTCTATCATGCCGCCCTCAGCGTCGGGAGTACCGAATACTCCGCAGCTGAATTTGCCGTGAGCCTCGTCGTAGGACTTTCTTGCGAAGAGCTTCATGGACTTGACCGCGTTGTCGCGTGAATAGGCTCCGAAAAGCCTCATTCCTGCATTCTGTATGAATATAGATGAGCCGTCGCTGTCCAGCATTTCGAGATGAACCTCACGTTCGGACTCCCGTCCTCTCAGCTCCTTGTTCTTGCCGTAGAATATACCGTCGGGGGGATCGGTGATCTCCTCCGGGTCGCCAACCACAGATACCACAAGAGACTCGAATTCCCTGTCCATGAGCTCCGAGCACCAGAAGGTCTCGGTGGTGACCGCCGATTCGGTGCCATCCTTCATATACGCCTTTGCACGCAGAGCAATGCAGGTGGGGAAATTGTCCTCGGGGAGCTCCATGGGTATGGGGTCGGTATAGCGCTGACTGTCCTTTGTGGGGATACTGCCGTCAATAGTGTAGTATATCTCGGCGTCCTTCGCAGCTGACAGGATCAGTGCACAGCGCCCCGTGAAGAATCTTTGGGCACTTATCTCGACGCTGCCGTCACTATGGAAGCGCATTGCGTCAATGCCTGTGGTGCCCTCGGGGAGCTTGACCTCCGCAGTCACAATATCGTCGGTGCCGGTTTTCTCCGGGCTGCATGAGAATGAGCAGGGGACCGCAAGCAGTACCGCCGCAGCCAGTGCTGCAAGCTTGAATTTATTTATCATTATGTATTACCGTCGCTTTCATAATCAGAATAACATTACAAGTATATAACCTTATAAGGGCGGCAGTCAAATGAATTATTGCTGACCTCTTCCCAAATATTGTTTTATTGTTCCTGCGGCCGGAGCTCCTTTGACATAAGGTCGTAGCAGAGGAAGTCCCCGCCGGGAGTATCTATGATATGGTACTCCTTGACGTGATAGCCCTTTTTAAGGTATATGGCCTTTGCGGGCAGGGAAGAGTCAAGCTCCGCAAAGCTGTGGGCGGCTGCCACCTTTTCCTCGGCAAAGCTCAGTAGCGCTCCGCCGAAGCCTTTGCCCTGATATTCGGGCAGTACGAAAAGACGGTTTATCTCCTGTCCGTCAACGGTTACGGTTCCCGCAGCGGCGCCGCTGCCGTCATACAGCAGGAAGACCTTCACTGCCTCAATATCCCGCAGTATATTTTCTCTGCTGTGGTGAGCGATGAAGAACTCAACGGCTCCCGCAGGGTAGTAACGGGGATAGACAGCGTTTATGGTGGTATGTGTTATATTCTGTACTGTTCCGAGGTCGCTGACTGCGGCGGGTGTTATCCTCATATTCTCTCCTTATCTTCGATACATGGAAAAGCAGCCCCTTACGGAGCTGCTTTGCTGTCAGAGCTTTGTGAAGCGTCTTACTTCTCCTGCTTTTCCAACGAACATGGACTTGGGCCTGGCCCAGACGCTGCCGTCCTTGAGGGACCTGTATATTACCAGCTCTTCCATGGTCTCGCTGTGTCTTGCAACAGTTACTATTTCGTATTCGTTGCCCTTGAAATGGCGGTACTTCGCGCCTATTTCGACTTCTGTCTCCCTGTCCTCGGGGATCTCCTCGTCCTTGGGCTCGTTATTCACAATATCGTCGGCAACTATTATCATAGCCGAATAGGGACGCATACGTACGCTTGCGTTTCCGTTCTCCACCTGTAAGGGTGTAGCTGTGAACACGTCCACAAGTCCCGAGAGGTGAGTGCCGAAGCTGAGGTCGAACTCATAGTCCGCAAGGTTGAGAGCAACATATACGGTCTGTTCGCCCAGCACCTTTTTGAAGAGAAGCTGCTGATTAGTTATCATTATGCGCTCGTAGCTGCCCGTTCTGAGAGCGGGGTAAGCACGGTATATCCTGCCCAGCTTTACTATGTGCTTATAGAGGGAAACGTTCTCGCGTTCCATATCCTGAAGGTGGAGGCAGGGGCGGAGATTGTCGTCGGAGTTGTTTTCCTTCCTGCCCTCAATGCCGTATTCGCTTCCGTAGTATATGGAGGGGATTCCCGGCATGGTGTACATCAGTGTGTAGACCAGCGGCAGGTGTGCATGATTGTGGAGGGTGCTTGCCAGTCTGTTGACATCGTGGTTGTCCACGAAGTTATAGAGATCGATATTGCGGTATATGCCGCCGTTTGCACCTGACTGGCGGTTTATGGAGTAGTCTATCTCAAAATAGTTCTTATCGTTGTGTGAGGACCACAGACCCTTGTAGCATTCGTAGTTTGTGACGCTGTCCAGCATCTCGGGATTTGCCCAGCGGTTGTAGTCGCCGTGGATTATCTCGCCCACGAGCCAGAAATCGGATTTTTTGCCCTTGCAGAAGCTCCTTATCCTCTTGAAAAAGTCGAAGTCTATGCAGTCTGCGGCGTCGAAGCGTATGCCGTCGATGTCAAAGGACTCTATCCAGTAGTTCACGGCGTCCATAAGATAGTCGCAGACCTCGGGGTTCTGGAGATTGAGCTTTACGAGGTTGTAATGGCCGTTCCAGCCTTCATACCAGAAGGGGTCTCCGCAGGGGCTGGGACCGCCGAAGTTAAGGTTCTGGAACCAGCCGCAGTAAGGTGAAGCCTCTCCCTTTTCCTGTATATCGACGAACTGCGGGAACTTTCTTCCGACATGATTGAAAACTCCGTCAAGGATGATCCTTATTCCGTTCTCATGGAGCCTGTCGCAGATGAATCTGAAGGAATTGTTGTCGCCGAGGCGCCGGTCGATCCTCTTGTAGTCTATGGTGTCATAGCCATGCTCCACAGACTCGAACACAGGGCCTAAATAAACTGCGTCCACATTCATTTCCTTGAGGTGAGGTATCCAGTCAAGGATCTTGTCAAGCCGGTAAGATACGTCGTCGCTGCCGTCGTTGAAACGGGGCGCTCCGCAGAAACCGAGAGGGTAGATATGATAGATTATCGCATTATCATACCAGTTCATAATAAAACACTCCTTTTTTATTTATCAGAGCCTTCCATATAGTAAGACGCTTCCATGTCTGCCACGTTCAGTGCCAACGCCAGCGGATACATCTCAAGCGCCTTGCCGATAGTACCTCTTTCCTCCGTACCTCCGTATGAAAAGCCCATGTGGTAACGTATAGCGAATGCCTCCTCGCGGGTGAGGCGGTTCTCACCGTAGAAATATCCCGAGAGTATGTATACGGATTTTTCTCCGTGACCGTAGGGCAGGGTATCGTTTATGGTATAATAGGGCACCTTTTCCCACTGTCCCGTGGTCTCGTTCTTCTTGTTCCTCAGCTCGGTAGTATAGAAATTGATCTTGCATACGTCGTGGAGCAGAGCCACAAGAGCTATAGTCTCCTCGGAGTAGTCCATGCCGTAGAGCTCCTTTGTGCGTGGACGTGAGAGATAGTCTTTCAGACAGTGGTATACGTTCACGCTGTGCTGAACGAGACCGCCCTCGCAGGAGCCGTGGTATCTTGTGCTGCTGGGAGCGGTGAAAAAGTCACTTTTCTCGAGGAATTCAAGAAGCCTGTCGGCTCCCTCGCGTTTAATGTTTTCTTTGTATATAGAGATAAATTCTTCCTTTGGTGTCATAAGCTGCTCCTTTTGAAACTATATATATACATATTATATCACAAAGTGCAATTAAATACAATAGGCGGATATTATTTTTTTATTGAATTTTACTATAATTGTCAGTTCGGCGCTTTTTACTGCAAAAAAGCGCACTCAGGACTTGAAATTTTCTCAAAAATATGTCATAATTAAATATAGTTTTGCGTATATACACAAGTTGAGAGTTGAGAATTGAGAGTTGAGAGTTAATGTGTTCGCTTCGCTCACATTATTTGAATAACTGATAACTCTAATCTTTCAACTCTTAACTGCGGCGTAATCACACGAAGTGAGATTACGCTGCGTAAATACGGCGTCCGCTGCCGCAAAGCGGAAGTTAAGGAGGGACTTATGTCTAATCAGCTTTGTATCGTCCTCGATTTCGGCGGTCAGTACAACCAGCTCATCGCAAGAAGAGTCCGTGAGTGCGGTGTATACTGCGAGATCAAGAGATTTGACACACCTATCAGCGAGATAAGGGCAATGAACCCGACCGCTATCATATTCACAGGCGGTCCCAACAGCGTTTATGATCCCAGTTCGCCCCATATCTCAGAGGAGATATTCAGCATAGGCGTTCCCATCCTCGGTATCTGCTACGGCTGCCAGCTCATGGCCTATACCCTCGGCGGAAAGGTTGAGAGCTGTGAAAAGAGCGAGTACGGCAAAATAGAGATAACACAGGGCTCTGACAGCCTAATATTCAGGGACGTTCCCGAAAAGAGCGTCGTATGGATGAGCCATACCGACTTTGTAAGCAGGCTTCCCGAGGGCTTCAACGTTACCGCCAAGTCTGCGGACTGCCCGTGCGCTGCCTTTGAGGCTCCCGACAGAAAGCTCTATGCTGTACAGTTCCACCCTGAGGTGACTCACAGCGAATACGGAAAGCAGATACTCCATAACTTCCTCTATAATGTGTGCGGCTGCACAGGGGACTGGGTAATGGACGACTTTATTGAGAATACGGTAAAGAAGCTCCGCGAGCAGATAGGCGACAAGAAGGTCATACTTGGCCTTTCGGGCGGCGTTGACTCTTCCGTTGCGGCAGGACTTCTCAGCCGCGCAGTCGGTAAGCAGCTCACCTGCGTTTTCGTGGATCAGGGCCTCATGCGCAAGGACGAGGGCGACTTCGTGGAGGAGACCTTCACCAAGCTTTTTGATATGAACTTTGTACGCGTCAACTGCAAGGACAGGTTCCTTGCGGCTCTCAAGGGTGTCAGCGATCCCGAGCAGAAGCGCAGGATAATAGGTACCGAGTTCTACAATGTTTTCTGGGACAAGATCAGAGAACAGGGTACAGACGGCTTCTTCGCGCAGGGTACCATATATCCCGACCGTATCGAGTCTGGCAGAGGCAATCAGGCCGGTCACGGAAGTACTGCCGTTATCAAGACTCACCATAACATGGTGAAAATGCCTGATGATATAAAGTTTGCAGGTACTATCGAACCTCTCGGCGATCTCTTCAAGGACGAGGTAAGAGCTGTGGGCGAAAAACTGGGTATACCCCATGATCTGGTATGGAGACAGCCCTTCCCCGGCCCCGGTCTGGGAGTCCGTATAATCGGCGAGATCACCGAGGAGAAGATTAAGATATTACAGGAGGCAGACGCGGTTTTCCGTGACGAGATACGCAAGAGCGGTATCGAAAGCGAGCTCAAGCAGTTCTTTGCTGTGCTTCCCGATGTCCGCACAGTCGGCGTAATGGGCGACCACCGTACATACGACCACCTTATCGCTATCCGTGCTGTAACTACCGACGACTTCATGACTGCTGACTGGGCAAGGATACCATACGATGTACTTGCGAGAGTTTCCAATCGCCTCTGCAATGAGGTGGAGCACGTCAACAGAGTAGTGTATGATATCACTTCAAAGCCTCCGGGAACAGTGGAGTGGGAATAATTCCCGAAGCGCTGCCTGTGGCAGATGAAGAGAGGGGATTATTGCACAGCGGTCGGAATATGCAAGCGTAAGCACAGCAGATTTCGGGAACCGCAAGTGAGTACCGATAAACAGAGTATACCTCAAAGCAAGCGCAAATATGTTGTTGTTACCGTAATAACGGTGGCAATGATTTTGCATCAATTCTCTATCATCGGCAACAGTTGTATAAACATTGTCTGAAAAGATAAGAGCTGCCTGATTCGTTTACGAATCGGGAGCTCTTTTTTTTATGTGAAATATAGTTATTTATGCAGCAGTATTTTGAATTTGAGGTTATTTGCTGCTTGAGATTAAAAGCGATTGATTCTTGACAAAGTCGGTGTGAGTTTTATTTTGCAACAAAAAAAATGTTAGACAACACTTACAATTTGTTATAGTATACAAACTTTTTAATCTCAGCTTTTCAAATCATTGACAAATCAATGTGATGGTGATATTATATATCCGTTATAAAGTACTAACAACAGATGTTTATATATCTCACTACGATATGCTGATAAAAATCAACTGAAATGGAAGGATGATAAATGATGCCGCTTAGCTTGGCAGAGCCTGAAAAAGAGCTGACTATCAAAAAGCTGGGAGGGACTCCTGCAATACGTCAGCACCTTGAAAACCTCGGATTTACCGTGGGCGGAACAGTCACGCTGATAAATGTTCTCGGCGAAAATGTCATTGTTAAGGTCAAGGAATCCCGTATCGCAATCGGTGCGGACATGGCTCGTAGAATAATGGTCTGATAGGAGAGAAAATTATGAAAACACTCAGAGAAACAGCTGTGGGTTCTACAGCAAAGGTGAAGAAGCTTCACGGCCAGGGGGCAATAAAGCGCCGTATAATGGACATGGGACTTACAAAGGGCACAGAGGTATTTGTCCGCAAGGTAGCTCCCCTCGGTGATCCGATTGAGATAAAGGTGCGCGGCTACGAGCTTTCGCTGAGAAAGGCAGACGCGGAATTGATAGAAGTCGAATAATTATGCAGCGGGACGTAATGTCCTTGAATTTTTGTATTTTTGTTAGCTTCAAATAACGTGAAAGGAAGATATAAATGGAACTGCGAATAGCACTTGCAGGAAACCCGAATGCAGGCAAGACCACCCTTTTCAATGCGCTCACGGGTTCAAACCAGTTTGTGGGAAACTGGCCGGGAGTTACTGTTGAGAAGAAGGAGGGCAAGCTGAAAAAGCACAGTGATGTCATCATCACCGATCTCCCCGGAATTTACTCATTATCGCCCTACACTCTTGAAGAAGTCGTTGCAAGAAACTACCTTATAGAAACAAGACCTGACGCTATACTCAACATTATAGACGGAACAAATCTGGAACGAAATCTTTACCTCACAACTCAGCTCGTGGAGCTGGGTATACCCGTTGTCTGTGCGATAAACATGATGGACGTCGTTAATAAAAACGGCGACAAGATCAAGATAAGCGAGCTTTCAAGACAGCTGGGATGCAGGATAGTTGAGATCTCCGCGCTGAAGGGCACGGGAGTTGACGAGGCTGCGGAGGCTGCAATAGCTGCTGCAAAGAACGGCAAAACCATTCCCCAGCACACCTTCAGCGGTCCCGTTGAGCACGCGATAGCTCACATCGAGGAGGCTGTTCTTCATGATATGCCCGAGGAGCAGCAGCGCTGGTATGCCATCAAGGTCTTCGAGCGCGACGAAAAGGTGCTCGAGAAGCTGAATATCCCCGAAAAAATACAGAAGCATATCGAAAGCGACATAAAAGCTGCGGAGGAGGAACTTGACGACGACGCCGAGAGTATAATCACCAACGAGCGATATGTCTACATAGCTGATGTAATCAAGGCTTGCTACAGGAAGAAAAATGCAGGAAGTCTGACCTCTTCCGATAAGATCGACAAGATAGTTACCAACCGCTGGTTGGGGCTTCCTATATTTGCAGTCATCATGACCCTTGTTTATCTAATCGCGATGAAGGGTCCCGGTGCCTGGGCTACGGACTGGACAAACGACAATCTGTTCGGCGACGGTTTCCACCTGTTTGGTATAGGTTCATCGAAGTATTCGGAAATTGCCGACGAATACGCAGGCGCACAGCAGATAATCGACGGCTATGACGCCTACGTTGAGGAAAACGGAAGCATTCCCGAGGGAGAGTTCACTTACTCCGTTGAGGACGAGGAAACTCTTGAGACAACAGATGAGACTGCAACGATAGAGGACTACAATGAAGCCCTTGCAACAGTCGAGAGGATAGGCGACGAGCCCGATCCTGCGGACTACGGTGTATTCGTACCCAGTATCCCTGCGATTATCGAAAGCGGTCTTGACAAGGTAGGCGCAGCTGACTGGCTGAAAGGACTTATCCTTGACGGTATCGTTGCAGGTGTGGGCGCAGTTCTCGGCTTCGTTCCGCAGATGCTGGTATTGTTCTTCCTGCTTGCGTTCCTTGAAGCCTGCGGTTATATGGCACGTATCGCATTCGTACTCGACCGTGTGTTCAGAAAGTTCGGACTCTCGGGCAAGTCCTTCATTCCTATGCTTGTAGGCGTAGGCTGCGGAGTTCCCGGTATAATGGCTTCGAGAACCATCGAAAACGAGCGCGACAGACGTATGACTATTATGACCACGACATTCATTCCCTGCGGCGCTAAGGTGCCATTCATCGCAATGATCGCCGGTGCTATATTCGGAGGTTCGCCGTGGGTATCCGTATCGGCTTACTTCATCGGTATGGCGGCTATCATCGTTTCGGGAATCATGCTCAAAAAGACAGCCATGTTCTCGGGAGAGCCCGCACCTTTTGTTATGGAGCTTCCCGCATACCATATGCCTACCATGAGCAACGTTCTCCGCTCAATGTGGGAGCGCGGCTGGTCGTTCATCAAGAAGGCAGGCTCGATAATCCTTATTTCCACTATTGTTGTATGGTTCCTGTCACGCTTCGGAACAGTTGACGGCAGCTTCGGTATGCTGGACGAGGATCAGCTTGACAGCTCGCTGCTTGCACGTTTCGGCAAGCTTATAGCATGGATATTCGCTCCTCTTGGCTGGGGCAACTGGCAGGCGGCCGTTGCTTCTATCACAGGTCTTGTTGCTAAGGAGAATATCGTAGGAACTATGGGCGTTCTCTATAGCGGCGGTGAGGGCACTGTATGGCAGACTCTTGCTTCCAAGTTTACAAGCATCACAGGCTTCTCATTCCTTGTGTTCAATCTGCTCTGTGCTCCCTGCTTCGCGGCTATCGGAGCTATCAAGCGCGAGATGAACAACGCTAAGTGGACAGCTTTCGCTATCATTTATCAGTGCGGATTTGCTTATGCTGTTGCCCTTATGATAACACAGTTCGGCGGACTTTTTACAGGCGAATCCAACATAATCGGCGTTATAGCAGCAGCTCTGATACTTATATTTATGTGCTATATGCTCTTTGTCAAGAAGTACCACGAGGCTTCCAAGTTCAAGGGCAATGTAAAGGTGAAGGCATAAAGGAGTGGTAATATGCTCGCATGGTTCGCTGATAATCTCGGAACTATCGTCATAACTCTGATACTTATATCTATTGTTGCACTTATAATCGTAAAGATGATACGTGACAAAAAAAGCGGAAAGAGCAACGGCGGCTGCGGCTGTGGCTGCGAGCACTGTGCAATGCACGGTAAATGCCATAAGTAACAGAATAACGCCCTCAGGCATCTGGGGGCGTTAATTATGGATATATCAGGATAAATAGGTGTTTCCGCAGTCTAACTGCCGGAGATGTTTTATATGGGAATGCTCATAAAAGATCAAGTGAATTAGTGCATACTAACAAAAACCCTGCCTTATATTTGTTAGTTATATCAAACAGTTACAAATAAGTTTTCTATACCTTGACAACTGTAAGAATGAATGGTATTATAATTGTGTTATTACATACTAACAAATTATAAGGAGGATCTTATGAGCATAGTAATCGTTGGCGGCAATGACCGCATGGCAACACGTTATCAGGATATCTGCAAATCGTTCAATCACAAGTCCAAGGTCTTCACTCAGATGCCTGCTGACTTCGAGAACAAGCTTGGCACTCCTGATCTTATGGTAGTTTTCACAGGTACATGTTCCCACAAAATGCTTGGAGCTGTCAAGAAAAGCTCCGAGAAAAACGGCGTACCCGTTGAGCACGTTCACAGCTCCAGCGTGAGTGCACTGAAGCAGCTTCTGTCTGAAATAAAGGGGAGGAAGTATGTCCGAGCTTGAACGCAGAAGCATTGATAACGTCCTTGCATTTCACAGCGCTCCCACGCTGATGGGAGTGAAGTGCGCGAATCTCATTTCTTTTGACAGGAATGAAGATACTATGGCGGAATATCTCCGGGAGTTTGAAGCTGAGCTGTCAGGCCGCGGATTCTGTGCAAGACAGCTCTGCAAGTGCGGAAAGCGTACTCTTGTATTCGTCTGTAACGAGAAAATGCTGAACGCATGGCTCGGTATGCCGCGTGTCCGGGACTTCCTTTCGGAGTACGGCTATACTGACAATATGACGCTTGACGAAATGCTGAACATACTTTCAGGCCGTATCGGCTGCGGCAGCTTTCCCCATGAGATAGGCGCATTTCTCGGCTATCCCGTGGGAGATATCCGCGGATTTATCAGCAACAGCGGCAGGAACTGCCTGCTGTGCGGATACTGGAAGGTCTACGAAAATGCTGACAAAGCGCGTCGGACCTTCAAAACCTACGATCGCTGCAGGGAAATCCTGTTCGATAGATTAAATCACTGTCCGAACCTGTTTCGGGCTATTTCCAAGGAGGAAAATATATGAAAACAGCAGTAATTTATTGGAGCGGCACAGGCAATACCGAGGCTATGGCCAAGGCTGCTGCCGAGGGTGCAAATGCAGAGCTTTTTGAGGTATCGGAGTTCAGCGGAAATGCCGCAGACTACGACGCATTTGCCTTCGGCTGTCCTGCAATGGGTGCAGAGGTCCTCGAAGAGGATACATTCGAGCCGTTTTTCACAGGTATCGAGGGTTCGCTGAGCGGCAAAAAGGTGCTTCTTTTCGGTTCCTACGGCTGGGGCGACGGCGAATGGATGCGTAACTGGTACGACCGTACAAAGGCAGCAGGAGCAGAGCTTATCGGCGACGAGGGCTTTATAGTAAACGAGGCTGCTTCCGACGACGATCTTGCAAAGCTGAAAGAGCTTGCTGCAAAGCTTGCATAAGGAGATAAGGACATGAAAAAAATTACATCAGTTTTATGCGTCGTAGCCTGTGTACTGTCGGCAGTTCCTTTCGCAGCGAATGCTGCTGACGGCGACAAGGTATACGGCACAATGAATATCCCTTACGCTGATTTCTACGCAGCAGAGCTCAGCAACAACGTTCCTGTTGACGCTGTATCTTCCGCTACTCAGAACAAGTGGAAGGGCAACTCAACAGGTAAAATCGGAGATGACGGAAAGTGGCAGAACGGCGGACTTGCAGCCGGTACTTTTAATGAAGAAGGAGAAAACGGCGGCGGTAAGATCCTCGGCGTTACCTATCCTGTTGAGATCTCAAAGGCTGATCTTGAAAAGCTCAGCGACAAGATGAACTTTACCGAGCTCTCCGAAAAGCCTGTGGCTTATAAGCCTGTTACTGTTGAGAACGGCAAGGCTTCCTTCGGAAAGCTCGTTGATACCGACGGCGAAGAAACGCTCAGCGGAGAAATGACGGTATCGAGCCTTACAAGCTGGGGCGACTATCAGATAAATGTCAAGGGTATCCCTGCAAACTGCGACATCTACGGTGTTATCGTAAAGACTAAGGAGGGCACTGACTACGGTATGCGTGCTCTTGAAAATATCTGGAGAAACGGACAGATAGCATGGGGCGCAGGCGTAAAGGAGAAGGAGTCTCACGGAAACGTTCTTTCCTCAGAGCACTACAAGACATCACAGGGACAGACTATAACTGACGTAACATTTATCACTCTTAACGGCTACAGCACTCTTTCGGGACAGAACGGCTATCTCCCGTTGAAGTTTGCCGACAGCATCACTGTGGAGAACGGCAAGGCAGGCAAGGGCAGCGTAACATATGATAATTCTGTTCTTCCTGCTGATTTCAAGGCCAAGGGCGAGGTGGCCGACGGCTTCACTGTATCAGGTAATACCGTAAGCTACAACAATGCACAGCCCGGCAACTACACACTCACTGTTTCGGACGAGAACGGCAAGTATTCGGCAGTAAGAGGCAGTTTTTCACTTACGACCGACTCTATCCCCGTTAAGTATTCCGACGGCAAGCTTGTGGCTGCTGACGGAGCGTCACTGACTGACGCCGCAAACTATCTCAAGAACATCTCGGCCGTAACAGTCGGCGAGAAGAGATACGCAGCAGGCAGAAGAGGCGTTACGATCATCGACTCTCAGACAGGCGAGATAAAGCTTGACGCCAAGTCGGGTGAGGAAAACGTATTTGACGGCTCCGGCAAATATAAGCTCACTGTTGAAGCAACAGGATATGAGAAGAATTATGAATTCGAGATAAATGAGCAGGCTGCCGTGACAACGACCGCAACAGGCACGACCACGACCACGACAAATAAGCCCACAACAACTACCACGACAAAAAAAGCTTCATCGACTTCAAAGACGGACAGCCCTAAAACAGGTTCGGAAAGTGCAGCACTGCCATTTACGTTCCTTGCACTTGCAGGAACAGCTGCATTCGCATTAAGAAAGAAGAAAGATTGATCATTTGTTATTTCCATTCTGAAAATGACCTCTGCGGCTTCGGCTGCGGAGGTCAAATACTGCAAAGAGGTAGATAGTATGCTATTTTTGACCGCCCTTTTTATAGCGATCCTTATCGCTTTTTATCTTGACAAGCCGCTGAAAAAATGTCCTGCGGCCTTCTATATTCCGGCAGCTGTGCTTACTGTGGCTTCTGTGGTTATCGCTCAGTCCGACATAAATATTTCCGACAGATTTGTCCGCGATTATGTACTCGGCATATTCTCCCGCGGAGCTCTAGGTACTGCCTTCTGGGCAGTTGTCATGTGGGCGGGAGCTCTGCCGAACGGCTCTGCTCCCATAAAGAAGCTCATGCCTGTACGCGGCGAATTATCCATAACTGCGGCGATACTCACATTCGCGCATATCATTACATACGGTGTGCAGCACATAACAAATCTTATTAAAGGCAGAACCGGCTCGGACTTTGTTGTCACAAGCATAGTGTGCCTTGTGATGGTGCTGATAATGACGCCGCTGACGGTGATGTCCTTCAAGAAGATACGCAAGAAAATGAACGGCAAAACATGGAAGAAGATACAGCGCCTTGCGTATATTTTCTACGCCTGCATCTATATCCATATCCTTGTACTTTTCCTGCCAAAGGCTCAGAAGGGCAGGGAGGGCTATTTTCTCGGTATACTTGTGTACAGCGCCGTATTTATCGGATATGCGGTAATGCGTATCAGAAAGTACTATATCACCAATAAAAAACCGGAAAAGAAGCTAGTTCTCAATACTGTATGTGCCTGTGCATTTGCTCTGCCTGTAGCTCTTGCGGGAGTGGCTGCTCATAACGGCGATACGAATTCAGCAAAGCCCTCTGTGGTTACCGAAGACGGAGCCGCAACATTTTCTTTTGCTCCCGAAACTACAGCTGCCGCGGGATCTGCTGTAACGACTTCGGATGACAGCAAAAGGAGCACGGAAGCTGCGGAAAAGACGGATAAAAATACAAAAACTACAACAACATCGGCTGAAGCAGATAAGAAAAAGGACGAAAAAAGCTCATCTGAGGAAGAAAAGCAGGAGGAGAAGCAGGAGGAGCAGTCCGGCAGCGACGAGCCTGCCCAGGAGCAGCATGAAGATACTCCTACTGCCGAGCCTCAGCCCGCATACAAGTACAAAAACGGCGAATACGAGGCCGAAGCCGAGGGCTATGCAGGCAGGGTACACGTGAAGCTGTCCGTGGAAAATGACGTTATTACAAGTATTTCTGCATGGGCTGACGATGACGATCCCGATTACTTCTCTGACGCCATGAATACGGTTATCCCGCAGATAGGTGCTAAGGGCAGCGCAGAGGGTATCGACGCCTGCTCAGGAGCTACCTACAGCTCAAACGGCATTATCGAAGCGGCAAGGAAGGCTTTTGAACAGGCGATGAGCTGATGCGGTATTGATGATATAAAACATCAAATAATCGCGATGTAAATTCCGCGGAACGCATTTGCGGGATATAAATTAAAGAGCTGACCATGAAGGTCAGCTCTTTTCCGTTAATTCACAGGCTTGTCCAGATACTGTATATCCATATCCACATCGCCTGTTATCCCAGGGATATGTCCGTAGGCACTGGCCTGCCAGATAGCGTATTCGCCGTCGTAGTCGGTCTCGTCAACGAAATGCGCCAGCCATACGGGATGTGAGGCCTTGGTTTTCTCACTCCAGAAATTATTCAGGAAGTTTTTACTGCTGTACAGCATTGTGGAATAACCGTTTTTGGCAAGCTCGTCCGCAAAGGCTGCATATATATCGTTCAGATCCCTTATGCTCATGCCATACTTCTGGAAGTGTCCGAACTCCTCCCAGTCAAAGGCAACAGGGAAGCCCAGCTTTCTGCCGCCAAGCTGCTCAACTATCCAGCGTGCGTGCTCGCGGACGCCCTCCTCTGTGTTGTCGGTGGTATAGATGTAAACACCCACGTCAAGTCCCGCTGCTGTGGCGTTTTCAATATTCTGGCGGAAATAGTCGTCCATCTTGATCTCGCTGTAGTAATAGCCTATACGCATTATAACGAAGCTGCAACCTGCGTCGCGGACTGCATTGAAGTCCACGTTGGTCTGCCATGCAGAAACATCTATGCCGAAGCGGACATTGCCGCCGTCATATCTTGCGATGAAGTCGCCGTAGTTCACACGGGGATTGTTATCGACGGGCGCTGGGACTTCGTTCAGTACAAATATGGTAACGTCCCATGATACGGCATTCCCCGAGCTGTCAGTAGCGATCGCGGTTATGGGATAGGCTCCTACGGTATCGGGGTCTATCTCACCCTCGTAGGTGAGAACGGGGTGCCTGTCGAAATTATCGGCGAAGCCTACATAATTATTGAGGTCAAAGGGCGTACCGACCTTGTGGTTGGGCTCCCAGCCCGAATTCAGCACCACAGGCGGAGTGGTATCGACCACGGAATACCTCAGCTTTTCCTTGAATTCGCTGCCCTTGTATATATAAGGCACCTCCACCTCAAATACGCCCAGATCGGATGTGTTGAGCATTACATCTCCGTCCTTGAGATCAACGTTCCTTTCGGTTATGAAGTCTTTGAGCTTTATGTCGTCACACACCTCCACGGTCTCCATGCCCCTGAGGACAAGATCCTTTGGCGGTTCAGCCTTTTTTGTTGTGGTTGCAGTGGCTTTTGCAGAGGTTGATGTAGTGGTGACTGTGGTATTTGAGGTGCTTGTGACAGAGGTAGTCACGTACTCGGCTGCGGGATCATGTGACGATGTCTTTTTGCCTCCGCAGCTGCACAGCAGAATAACAGCCGCAGTGAGCGGCAGGATATATCTTAATTTCATGTGTTTCCTTTCCGTATAAAAAAGCATGATAAATACATTATTTTAAATATATTATAGCATATACGGGGGAAAAAGTAAAGAAAATATTCGGTAATGTGAAAAGAATGAAGAAAAGGTCTTGACGCGGTGGGTTTTATGTTGTATCATAAGAGTATAAAATTCTTCTTAGGAGGGTGCGATATGAGTAAAAGACTTGTTATTATTTTATGTGCAATTATTGTTATCTTTACGGGCGGCGTCTTTTATGTAATCAGTAAGGATGCCGGCGGACAGCGTGGTCCCGGTGGTACACAGGGCAATGTCAGCGGTCCTGTAACAACTGCGGCAGACGATACAGTCACAGAGGCTCAGACTACCTCTGAGGCAAAGACTACGGCTGCCGACAAGAAGACGACCACAAAGACTACGGCAGATACGAAAAAGACAACAACTTCGACTGCCAAGAAGACCGAGACTACCACAAAGGCAACTACTGCTGCCACAACTACTACTGCCAAGGCAGCGACTACCACAAAGGCTGCAACCACGGCTAAGTCTGCAACTACCGCGGCTACCACCAAGAAGCCTGCGGAAACGACTACGGCTATCAAGCTTGCGGTAACGGAGGAAAGCATCACAAGGGATACTATGGCCATAGGCAGATACATAATCCCGATCGCTTTTGATTACCTTGACGAAGAGGTGCTCGATGTCAATCAGGTAGTATTTGATCTCGGAGATACCTCACACTCTCAGAACGATCTTATATTCGGTCATAACGACAAGGCCTTCGGCCTGCTTGATTCCGTCAAGAAGGGTGATATTATCGCTATAAATATGTTCGGCGGCCTGAATTATTTCAGAGTCGAGAGAAGTGAGCGTGCCTTCCTCACTGACGACGGCAGGGATATAATATTCGACAGCGACGGTGCGGGCGGCAATGTAGTCCTCAGACACGATCACGGCTACCACGGACTCCTGCTGGTTACCGAGGATAAGAGCGACAGCCAGAATCATCGCTGGGTAGTTCTTCTCAAGCAGGTAGACTGACGGCGTTATTTCCCTTTTAGGAAAAAGTCCTTGCATTTCAGTCTGATTTGTTATATAATAGTAATGTTAACGCAAATTACAGACAGAGTGTACTAAAAGGAGAATGAGATGGATTACAATAACGTTCTTGAAGCGATCGGACATACGCCTATGATAAGGCTCAACCGTATGAACAGGAAGGGTAACGCAGATGTCCTTGTAAAGTTCGAGGGCCTCAACGTGGGCGGTTCCATAAAGACCCGCACGGCTTACAATATGATCCGTCATGCTGAACTGGAGGGCAAGATCCACGAGGGTACGATTATCGTGGAGCCTACAAGCGGCAATCAGGGCATAGGCCTTGCACTTGTCGGAGCCGTCAAGGGCTATAGGACCATAATAATAATGCCGGATTCGGTCAGCGAGGAGCGCAGAAAGCTCGTAAATCACTACGGTGCCGAGGTAGTGCTCATACATGACGACGGCGATATAGGAAAATGTATCCAGGAATGCCTTGATACTGCCCTGAAAATGGCAGAGGAGGACGAGAACGTCTTCGTTCCCCAGCAGTTTGCCAACCTGAATAATATAGGAGCTCATAAATTCCATACGGCTCTCGAGATACTTGAACAGACGGCTGTGAAGATAGACGGCTTCTGCTCGGGAATAGGCACGGGAGGTACCATTACCGGAATAGGCGAGGCTCTCAAGGCTCAGTATCCCGATATGGTCATATGGGCTGTTGAGCCCGAGAATGCGGCTATACTTGCGGGCGGCAATATCGGTACACATCTTCAGATGGGCATAGGCGACGGAATAATACCCGATATACTTAATCAGAAAATATACGACGACATATATATAGTTACAGATGAGGAAGCTATACAGACCGCTAAGGATCTTGCCTCAAAGGAGGGTATCATGTGCGGTATTTCCAGCGGAACCAATGTGGCGGCTGCACTTAAGCTTGCCGAGAAGCTGGGCGAGGGAAAGACGGTCGTTACTATTCTGCCCGATACCGCGGAGAGATACTTCTCAACTCCCTTGTTTGAGGACTGATAAATGAATGCAAAAAAGCGTTAATGGAGGTAATTTCAATGAGCAGACTAAACGATTTTCTTACTCAGTCGGGAATATTTTTCCTTGCAACAAATGACGGAGCACAGCCGAAGCTGAGACCTCTCGGCGCTCATGTGGAAATGGACGGAAAAGTTATCTTCGGTATAGGAAGCTTCAAGGAGGTATACAAGCAGCTCCTTGCAAATCCTCTCTGCGAGATAGCAGCCTGCAGAGCCGATCATGTATGGCTCAGATATACGGGAAAGGCGGTCTTCGAGACTGATCCTAAGTATGCTGAGGCTATTCTTGACAGTATCCCGCCCCTCAGAAGTATGTACAACGAGACCACGGGACATAAAATGATTGCGTTTCACCTTGAGGATGCAACTGCTGTCACAATAGCAATGAACGGCGACACCGAAAGTTTGCTTTGAGCTATATATCACCCGTCTGTTCAACACAAACGGGTGATTTTTTTGTGAGAAATGCAAAAAAAATGCTGCTCGTATAGTAGAAATTGCAGAAATATATCGTGAGTTAACTTTTTTTTATTGATTTTTACGAAAAAAAGAGTTATAATCTGTATATGAGATTAATTCTTTTATGGAAGGAAAGAAGTATAATGAAAAAAAGTTTAAGTTTAGTATCGGCTGCTGCTTTTTTCGCTATTTGTACTGTAGGCTGCGGAGCTCCTGCAAACACGGTACATACTGTCGATGATCTCAACGGAAAAAAGATCGGAACACAGCTCGGTACAACAGGCTATATTTTTGCGGGGGATGTTGAAGGAGCTACCGTTGAGGGATTTGATAACGGAGAGGACGCTATTGAGGCTCTGAAAAAGGGCAAGATAGATGCTGTTATCATTGACTCCGAGCCTGCTCATGAGTTCGTGAAGAAAAACAAGGGCATACAGATACTTTCGGATGTCTTTGCCGAGGAGGAGTACTCCATAGCCTACAGGAAGGACAATACCGAGCTCGGAGAGAAGATCGACGAAGCTCTCACAGAGCTTAAGTACGACGGTACCCTTGCCAGAATTGAAAGGAACTGGATAGGAAATAATCCGTCCCAGGTCTCGTTCAAGCCCGATATGAATATCGAGAGATCGGGAGCTCTTATAATGGCTACGAATGCGGAGTTCCCGCCTTATGAAAGCGAAATGAACGGCGAGATCGTGGGTATTGACATTGATATAATGAGAGCTGTATGCGACGAGCTCGGATATACTCTCAAGATCGAGAATATGGACTTTGATTCCATTCTTGATGCAGTCAAGTCAGGCAAGGCCGATGTAGGTGTTGCAGGTATATCCGTAACTCCCGAGCGTGAGCAGGAGGTCAACTTCACTCAGAGCTACGCGACCTCGACTCAGGTGATAATAACAAGAAAAGATAAGAAATAACAATAATCCCTCTCTGCCTAATCAGGCGGAGAGGGATTTTTATAATGAAAAAGAGCGTTCCTTCCGGAACGCTCCCGATTTTTCATGTAACCGATCAAGCTCTCTCAACCTTGCCTGAACGCAGACATCTTGAGCAAGCGTAAATATGACAAGGAGTACCCTTGACGATAGCCTTAACGCGCTTTACGTTAGGCTTCCATGTTCTGTTTGAACGTCTGTGTGAATGGGAAACCTTGATACCAAAGGTCACGCCCTTTCCGCATATATCACATTTTGCCATTAGGTTGCACCTCCTTAACTAACCTGTAAAAATACAACATGATTATTCTAACACATAATAAGAAAAAAAGCAAGTGTTTTTTGAAAAAAAATGAAAAAAATTTTTGCTGACTGTAAAAACACTGTTTTCACTTGAAATATCAGCCGTAATGTAGTATAATATATATTGTATAACTATCAAAGGAGCAGGCTGCTCCGAATAATGAAAGGATATTTATGTTTTCAGGCAATTTTGACATCACGGTATTTTTGAGATATTTTGCAAGGATAGTAACACTTCTCCTCGTTATCCCCGTTCATGAATCGGCTCATGCCCTTATGGCAAAGTGGCTGGGCGACGATACTGCCATGAGGCAGGGAAGGATCTCGCTCAATCCGTTTGTACACATCGATCCTCTCGGAGCGATTCTTATGATCGTTGGCGGATTCGGCTGGGCTAAGCCCGTTCCCGTAAATCCAGTCCGTATGAAGCACTATCGGTCCGGTTTTGCGCTCACCGCACTGGCAGGACCTGTTTCAAATCTCATAGCTGCATTTCTCTCGGCTCTTGCCTTTGCAATAATTGTAAGCACGGAAAAGGGCGTGAATGCGTTCTATGAGAAGTTTTCAGGCAGCAGCTCCACGCTGTACTGCGTTATACTGTTGCTTGAGTTCCTCTTTCAGGTGAATGTGGGCCTTGCGGTGTTCAATCTTATACCCGTGCCTCCCCTTGACGGATTCAATATACTCCGTGCGTTCACTCCCGAAAAATTCGACCGCTGGGTATATCAGCATCAGAGAGAGATAAACTTTACTTTCTTTGCCATGCTTATCATAATAAATATCGTTCCTACACGTTTTTCGCCGCTTTACCATGTGACGAGCGCTCTGTGCGATCTGCTCTGGAAGACGGTATCGTGGATACCAGCGGCTAAGTGGGGCTATTGATCGGAAGGACGCTGAATGGAAAGATTTATACTTGTTCTGCTTATACTTCTTAGCCGTGCTCTCATGGTAGTTTTCCTGTTCCCGCTGGTGAACTGTGTGAAGGGACTTACGGCAAAACGGCAGGGTGACGACAGCGCTTACCGTCAGGGAAGGATAACCCTTGACCCGAGAGCTCACTTTGATCTTGCCGGCTGTCTTGCTACCATGCTTATCGGCTTCGGCTGGCCGAAACCCATGCCTATGAGTCCGGTACGCATGAACAATTACAAAAAGGGAATTATCCTTGTTTCTCTCTCGGGACCTGCGGCATATCTTGTCCTGGCAGTGATTTTCAGGTATATCGCGGAGCTCATCGCAGGCTGCGCGGGAGTTGAGACCTTTGGTATAAAGCTGAATATTATCGGCTTCATCATAATGCTCTTCATGAGACTTTCAAATATATCGGTATGCATAGGAGTGTTCCACCTGCTGCCGATACCGCCCCTTGACGGATTCAATATCCTTCATCAGCTGGGCGGTAAGAAATTCAATAAATGGTATTATTCCAACTATGACAAGATACACAAGTATTCGGAGATAGTTCTCTGGGCTGTGATCCTCATGCCTGTGTTCTCTGGCGGGCTTCTCGATCCGCTCGGCTGGCTGATAGGTCTTGTGCAGAAGCTTGTTGCACTGACTGCGTCATGGATACCGCTTGTTTTTGAAAGGTGAGAAATGGAAACTATATCGTTCAAGCTCGAGGTCTTTGAGGGACCTCTCGATCTTCTGCTCAGTCTTATAGCAAAGCACAAGCTCAATATATGCGATATTGAGATCTCAAAGCTTCTGGAGCAGTATCTGCTCTATATAGATCAGGCTCACGAGCAGAATCTTGAGCTGGCAGGCGAGTTCCTTGAAATGGCTGCAAGGCTCATATACATAAAGACAGCTTCGCTTCTTCCTCAGCCCGAGGAGGCGGAGCAGATGAAGAAGGAGCTGGAGGGTGCCCTCATCGAGTACTCTCTCTGCAAGATAGCGGCGCAGCAGCTTGCGGACTCCTTTGTCGGCGGCAGTATTTTCGTCCGCAGCCCGATGAAGATAAAGGCGGACATGACATATACGCTGGTGCATGAGCCGGAAAGGCTCGTACTTGCTTACAGTGCAATTTCCCTTAAGAATATCAGATCGGAGCACGCAAAGCTTCATGTGGAGAGCAAGATAAACTCGGTAGTAAAGCGCCGCATAGTTTCGGTAATGTCAAAGGTCGTACATATCCTCAGACAGCTCTATACCACGGGCGAGGCCTATATGGATAAGCTCTATGAGGGAGTCACGGATCGCTCGGCAAGAGTGGCTACATTCCTGGCTGTACTGGAGCTCACCAAATCGGGGCGTATCTCCATCAGCGATGATAATATGAAGATATTCTTCAAGGGAAGAAAGAACGGAGTGAATAAGACTTGGAGATCAAGGACAGGCTCGGAGCAATAGAGGCTATCCTCTTTGCCAGCGGCGAGCCCATTGAGATATACCGCCTTTCGGAGGCGAGCGGAGTTGACGCAGGGACGCTGCCATCCATGATAAGGCTGCTTAACGAGCGCTATGAGGACTGCGGAAGCGGTATCTGCATTAAGAAGCTGGACAGCAGCTATCAGATGTGTACCCGTGAGGAATATGCAGAGCAGGTCAGAACGGCTCTCGAGACCAAAAGATCGGCGCCTCTTTCCAATGCGGCTATGGAGGCGCTTACAATAATTGCCTACAATCAGCCCGTATCCAAGGGCTTTGTGGAAAATGTCCGCGGAATAGACAGCTCCTCGGTAATAAACAATCTCGTCGAAAAGGGACTTGTGGAGGAGGCGGGACGTCTTGACGTGCCGGGAAAGCCCATTGTTTACCGCACTACCGCAGTATTTCTCAGAAGCTTCGGCCTGAGTTCGACGGCAGATCTGCCGCCGCTTCCCGGGCAGGGAGACCTTATCCTTGAAACAGAGGAGGAATTTGTGAGCAGAGAAACAGCCGGAGCCGACGAATACGAATAAATCTGACGAAAGGAGCGGCGGGAATGATCGTACTGAAAATTCTGCTGTATATACTTCTTGCCGTTCTCGGCATAATACTGCTGATCCTTATAACTCCAGCGGGAGGAGAATTCAGCTATATCGACGGTAAATTCAGCTATAAGGTAAAGCTCTGGATCATAAACCTTATGGACTCGGAGGGCGGAGGCCTTTACGGCTGGTGGAAAAAACGCAGGGCAAAGAAAAAGGATAAGCCCGAAAAGCCTAAGAAGTCTAAAAAGCCAAAGCCCGTCAGGGAAAAAAAGTCCCGAAGGAAGAAAAAGGAGCGGGAAAAGTACGAATGGGAAAAGGAACTGGAAAATATTCCCGTAAACGATCCCGAAGAGGAAATGCTACCTGTTGCAACTCCTGCGGAAAGCTCAGATAATGACATTTCACTTTCTGTTCAGTCCGGAAGTATATCCGCGGAGAAGGATTCAGATAAGGATAAGAGCACAGAAAAGAAGAAAAAGCAGGAGGGGCTCCCCGATGATCCCTTCGAGGACGACGGCGGGGACGATGACGAAAATGAATCAAAGTCCCTCAGTGAAAAGATCGAATTCATCGTCGGTATATGGGAGAGTGCTCAGCGCCCTCTTCTGAAGATCTTCAAGGGCTTCAAGCTCCGCGATCTGTATATAGATTTTGTGATAGCCGATGAGGACGCTTACGACTGCGCGCTGAAATACGGCAAATATTCGGGACTTATACACAATGGCGTCGCTTTTCTCAGTCAGCTCTTTACCGTAAGGCTCAGGACCGTGGATGTACGTCCGCAGTTCGGCGTCTCAAAGGGACGCTGGGACGCCTCGGGAAAGCTGTACTTCCGTCTCGGAACAGTGGTCATCGCAGGAGCATGGTTCCTGCTGACATATATTTTCAGAACCTTCATACCCGATAAACTCAGAAAACGTAAAATGAAAAAAACCGCCGCAAGGCAGAAGTGAGGTATATATATGAGTGCAAACAATACACCTGTAAGCGATCTCTTAGGTATTTCCATCGAAAAGATCAAGGAAATGGCAGACGTCAACGCTATCATCGGCGAACCCATCAAGCTTCCCGACGGTACTACCATAATCCCTGTCTCCAAGGTAAGCTACGGCTTTGCTTCGGGCGGTTCCGATCTGCCTTCAAAGTATGACAAGGACCTCTTCGGAGGCGGAGCGGGCGCAGGCGTTTCCATAAAGCCCGAGGGATTCCTTGTGATCTCTCCCGACGGCTCCGCAAAAATGGTGACCATGGAGGGTTCAAGTGATCCCATAAGCAGCGCTATCGAGAAAATGCCCGCTATCATCGACAAGGTGAGCGGCTTCATAAACAAGAAAAAGGGAGGAAGCACAGACGTAAAGACATCCGATACCACCGACGACTCTGTACCTCTCAACTGAGAATAATCATTAAGGCTCAGGCATATCCTTTAGCATAGTATTTATGCGGAGGTGTGCCTGTGAAAAGAATCGCGGCGTTATTTGCGGCATTTGTCCTTGCGAGGACGGCTGCTGTACCGTTTGAGGCCTGCTGCGCCGAAAAGCCTGATATATCTGCGAAAGCAGCTGTTGTTATATCTGCGGATACTGGCGAGATCGTATATTCTCTCGATCCGTATAAAAAGCTTCCCATGGCAAGCACCACAAAGATAATGACAGCTCTGCTGTGCCTTGAAAGCGGCGGGCTGTATGACGAGTTCACCGTTGACAGTGAGGCTGTCAGGGTCGAGGGCTCCTCCATGGGCTTGCAGGAGGGAGATACGGTTACAAAGTACGCTCTCTGCTGCGGTATGCTGCTGCCCTCGGGCAACGACGCGGCCAATGCTGCGGCGGTAAGGATAGCGGGCAGCATCGGTGCATTTGTCTCTCTTATGAATGAACGCGCCCGTGAAATGGGCCTTTCGAGGACGTATTTCGTCACTCCCTCCGGACTCGAGGGGGAGGGGCACGGCTCATCTGCCTATGATATGGCGCTTCTGGCGCGGGAAGCTCTGAAAAACGAGCAGTTCCGCGATATATGCTCCCGCGAAAGTATGTCTGTCAGCTTCGGGGCTCCGCCCTATGAGCGGGTACTGAAGAACACCAACAGGCTCCTGTCCATGTGCGATGGGGTATACGGCGTAAAGACAGGCTTTACTGACGAGGCGGGGCGATGCCTTGTATCGGCCTGCAAGCGTGACGGCAGGGATCTTATATGCGTTACCCTTAACGACCGCAGCGACTGGCAGGATCATATGGCCATGTACGACTACGGCTTCGGGTGCGCGGAGACACTTGAATTACGGCTTCCCGCGGATATTTCCGCCGATACTGTGGGAGGAGCTTCGGAGAAGCTGAGGCTCGTTCCGGAAAACAGCAGTCTTTCCGTTACTGTCTGTGGAAGCTGTGCGGAGGACTTTGAATATACGGTGCTGAGGCCGCCGTTTTTTTACGCTCCCGTAAAAGCGGGAGATAAGGCCGGGGAGCTTCGTATAAGCTTTCGCGGACGGGAGGTCCGTACCGTTCCCCTTTATGCTGCGGAAAGCATAGATGCATTCCGACCTGAGCAGAAGAAAACCATATCCGACAGGATAAAAAATATATTCGGGAGACTTTTCTCCCGTTAAGGACTGGATAAAATTGGAAAAAATAAGGATTCAGAAAATGATCGCCGACAGCGGCGTCTGCTCCCGCCGCAAGGCAGAGGAGCTCATAACACAGGGCAGGGTAAAGCTAAACGGTCACCCGGTAAAGCTGGGTGACAAGTGCGGCTTCAGGGATCTTATCACAATTGACGGCGAGCGTATCTATATGCCGCGCAAAAAGAGCTTCCTTTATATAATGATGAACAAGCCGAGAGGGTATGTCACGACGGTGTCGGACGAGCTGGACAGGCGCTGCGTCATGGATCTGCTGAGTGATGTGGAGGAGAGAGTATACCCGGTAGGACGTCTTGACAGAAACTCCGAGGGACTGCTCCTCTTTACCAATGACGGTGAATTTGCCAACAGCATAATGCACCCCAGCAGACATATTTCAAAGACCTACCGCGTGACCGTTCGTCCCGACATAACCGACGATCAGCTTGTAAGGCTGTCCGAGGGCGTTGAAATTGACGGCAGAAAAACTCTCCCCGCAACAGTTGTGGTAAAGGACAAGGCGGAGGGCAGAGTCGTTCTCCTTATGACTATAAAGGAGGGCAGGAACCGTCAGATTAGAAAGATGTGCGAGGCTGTGGGACTCGAGGTGGCGAGACTCCGCCGTATCAGCATAGGTCCGCTGAAGCTCGGTATGCTCAAGCCCGGCACGTACCGGGAACTCACTGCCGAGGAGCTCCGCGCTATCCGCAACGCTATCGGCAAGGAGAAGTGATATGCTGGAGATACAGGAAAGGTTCGATACTGTCGGCTACGAGGGGCTTACGGAACGGGCAGGCAGCTCTGAGCTCCATATCACGGAGGCTCTTGACGCCGGCGGAGTTATCGGCTTTATCGCATATTCCTACGGCGCTGAGAAAACCACCGTATATGACTACGACGACGGCGGCGAGCTCATGCTGTGCGATGGCCTAGTGCGCTCAGTAATGCTGAAAAGCGTACTCAAGGGCATAAGTCATATGCTTTTCGAGCTTGACTGTGACGATAAATACGAAGAGCTGAAAAAGCTCCGCTTTCTCAGAGGAGAAAGCAGAATGTGCAGCGATCTGGACAGCTTTATGAACGGCTGTCAGAGCTGCGGGAAAAAGAAAGAATAAATACGAAAGGATAGATCAGGATTGCCAATCAGGATTTCTTCAGAGCTTCCTGCTTTCAAGACTCTCGGAGAAGAGAATATCTTCGTAATGTCCAAGGAAAGGGCGGAGCATCAGGATATCCGTCCGCTGAGGGTTATAATCCTCAATATAATGCCAAAGAAAATAGAGACAGAGTGTCAGCTGCTGAGGCTTCTCAGTAATACGCCCCTTCAGGTTGACGTGGATTTCCTTCAGATGGCTTCTCATGTTTCAAAAAACACCTCCGTCAATCATCTTGAGTCCTTCTACAAGACCTTTGAAGAGGTCAGGAATGACAGGTATGACGGAATGATAATCACGGGAGCGCCCGTGGAGCTTCTCGATTATGAGCAGGTTGACTACTGGGACGAGATATGCAGTATCATGGAGTGGTCAAAGACCCATGTCTTTTCAACGCTTTATATATGCTGGGCCGCTCAGGCGGGACTTTACTATCACTACGGCATACCCAAGTATACCCTGGATCATAAGATGTTCGGCATTTTCCCTCACAGGGCAGAGGTGAGCAACTGTCAGCTTCTCAGGGGCTTCGACGATATATTCTACGTTCCTCATTCAAGGAATACGGAGATCCGCAGGGCTGATATAGAGCGGATCCCGCAGCTTGAGATACTTACTTCGTCGGATATTGCGGGAGTCCATATAGTTGCCAATAAAAACGGCAGACAGTATTTTATCACCGGACATTCCGAGTACGACAGGGAGACCATAGCCAACGAATATAAACGCGACGTGGCGAAGGGGATAGATATACAGATACCCTATAATTATTTCCCGGGAGACAATCCCGACAATATGCCGGTTTTCTCATGGCGCTGCACAGCTAATCTCATGTTTTCCAACTGGCTGAATTACTGTGTATATCAGAAGACTCCCTATAATCTTGAGGAGCTCGAGGTGCGCAACTGGAACTGGCAGACAAGTCTGTAATAAAAACAGGAGGATACTGAAATGGACGATATGTTCGACAGCGGAAACAACGGCGGAAACTACAATAACAACGGCAGTTACAACGATAACGGAAACTATAATAACGGTTATAATTACAACAGCGGCTACGGCGGCAGCAATAATACTCCCTATTATCCCGACGGTCAGTTCAGAGGAGATTACAGGGATCAGGGAGATATGATGCCCGAACGGAAGGGCGGCGGCTTTGCTATCGCTTCCTTCGTCATAGCACTTGTCAATCTTATTTTGTGCTGTACTACTCTTACCGTGATCGCAGCTCCGCTGTGTATCATCTTCTCGATAATCTCTCTTGTTCAGAAGAGAAAGGGAACGGCATTTGCTATAATCGGACTGATAGTATCGGTATTTTCCCTTCTTATATTCGCATATTACGGTGTGATCGCATATAAGGTGGCACCCGATATTATGTACTTTGTAAACAACAGCAGTCAGATCGTTGAGGACTATGACAGGGACGGTACCATACCGGAGCGTTACGAGAAGTACCGTGATCCGAAGTATGATAAGTACTGGAAGAGCAGCGGATACGACAATTTTGACGAATTCTTTGCGGAGTTCATTAAGCCCTACAGATCGGGAACAGCCAATTCAGGCGGAGTATACAGCTATAATGATGACGATAATGGGGACTCATCCGGCGGCTATGACCACAGCGGCGAGGACCTTGTAGTTATCGGGTAAATATTCTCCCCGTACCTTATGGTGCGGGGAGTTTTTCTGTCAGGACGGACATAAAGCTGTCAGCAGACAGGAGTCCGCTGCGGTTGAAGCGGAATATACCGTAAAGGCAGTCGGGATCCCTTGTTATATAATTAATTCCCTCGCGGCAGGTAAGGGTCATAAGTATGCCGCTGTCTCTCAGGACGGGCAGGCTTTCTGCGGAAAGTGCGCCGAAGGGATAGGCGAATACCACGGGCTCTGTTCCGCATTTTTCGTGAAGCTCGGATCTGAGCCGATCTATATCCGCTTTAAGACGTTCGGAATAGCTTTCCGTGCTCTCGCCGCTGAGCATGGCACAGCCTTGTCTTCCGCCGTTTCCGGAGTGCATATCGTAGGTGTGGCTGCCTATCTCTATGCGGCCCGAGGAGAGAAGCGCGGAAATATCCTGCCACGTTAGATATGAGTAGCTGTCGGCGTGTGGATCGGCTGCTGCATATTCGTCGGTGTACCTGCCAACAATAGATACAACGGCGCACATATCATATTTTTCGAGTATAGGCAGGGCAAGGGAAAGATTATTGTAAAAGCCGTCGTCAAAGGTTATGAGCACAGGTTTTTCGGGAAGCTCCCCGCAGCCGCGGGTATATCGTATGAGCTCTTCGGCGCTGACGCTGCGGAATCCGTTGCAGCTCAGCCATTCAAGGTCTTCCTCCAGCTGCGCGGGAGTTACGGAATACTCCGACGGAGCCTTATTGCATACGCTGTGATACATCACCACGGGCAGCGGCACAGGAGCTTCATTACCCGGATATGCCGATGTTAACATCGATCTTCCGCGTATTATGGCGCAGACAGTGCAGAAGGATACGGCAAGAGCCGTTACGGCAGCAAACAGCAGGAATCGTTTGAGTCTGAAGCATCGGTACATCTTATCACCCCGTCATATTTTATGACAGGAAAGGACGTAAAATGACACGGATTTCGATCCGGAGGCGTGGCATATCATACAAATGCGGCGAATATACTTATCTCAAAGGATTAATTTGTGAGGTGAGTTTATGACGCGCCATAAGCGAAGAAAGATCAAAAGTATGATAAAATGTCTGCTGGCTGCAGTGCTGCCCGCAGGCGCTGCCGCGTGCCTCAGAGGAGCTGTTTTTATAAGGTCGGCAGTCTCAGATGAAACAAAGGGCGAGCTGAACAGTATCAGTATTGCTTCTGCCTCTCTTGAGGATATATCCTCCGAGAGCGTGAGCAGACTTGTCAGGGAGGATGAGCTTTTTGCCGGAAAGACCATACTTTCGGAGGGCTACGGTATAATGGACGAATCAGATGAGCCCGGAGAGCTCCTCAGTCTGCCGAGCCCGCTGGATATGGACTGTCCGTATCCAGGTGAAAAGCCATATCCTGCTGTGTGGAATGCCGGCGGAGATGTCATACGGACAACCTATGGCGAATACATCGGGAGCTCGTTTTTCAGCATAGAAGGCGGAGGACAGGTGAACAACAAGACGGATATACCCAACGACAGGCTTATGAAGGAGAGCAGATGTCTGCCGAATTTTACTGTTCCCGATACAGACGAGCCTCTTGTCCTTCTGTACCACACCCACACTACCGAGAGCTTTGAGCCCTTTGTACGCGAAAACTATGACAGCTCCTTCAATTACAGGACGACAGACTGCACAAAAAACGTTGTCATGGTGGGAGACGCCATACAGGCTGAGCTTGAGGCGCAGGGAATAGGCGTTATACACGCCACGGAGATACATGATTATCCCTCGTATAACGGTTCATATTCCCGAAGCCGTGAGACAGTTACGGCTCTTATGGAAAAATATCCCAGTATAAAGGTGGTTCTCGATATACACAGGGACGCCATAGGCGGTGAAAACTGTGCCTACCAGCCCTATATTACCGTTGACGGAAAAGAAGCGGCACAGATAATGATAATATCCGGCTGCGACGACGGGACTCTCGGTATGCCCGACTATATGCAGAACTTCCACTTCGCCTGTTCTCTGCAAAAGCAGCTGGAAGCGGATAACAGCGGCTTTACACGGCCTGTACTCTTTGATTACAGGCATTACAATCAGGATCTTACCAACGGAAGTCTGCTCATTGAAGTCGGTTCCCACGGGAACACTCTCGAACAGGTACAGTATGCGGGTCAGCTTTTGGGAAGATCTCTCGGTAAGCTGCTGAATTCAATGAAGAGGTGAGCAAATGAGAAGAAAAAAGAAAAAGGCCGCACTCGGAGCAGTGTTCTTTTACCTGCTTCTGAGCGGCGGTCTGTGGATGTTTATAAATTCCTATTCAAATTCCTCCAACAGGCTCAGCGGTGATAATATCACTCCTGCCATGCTGGAGCTGAACGGCGGACGGGCAAGCATAGGGCTGCTCGAAAGGAATGCGGAGATCGATCTCTCCTGCATGCTGCCCGACAGTAAGGCGTATTGCGGGGCTTATCTCTGTTCACCTGACGAGGTAAGAGCAGCGGCTTACCTGATAGCCTTATGTATATAGGTTGTAGCGCTGCCTTGTATAGTAGAAGGTATTGAGCTCGCCCTCGTATACAAGATCGGCGTTGGGGAAGCGTCTGAAATCATCGGGAGTGTAAAGCGAGAACGGCTTTTCGAGCCTTATACCCATCTTATCCATGGTATAAGCTACGAACTGCGAACAGACGAAGCTGTTTTCGCGTTTCCACTCTATATTGAAATAAACGGCCAGCAGTCCGAGAAGATTATAGGAATATATTCTTCGGTTTTCTGCAAAATGGCTTATGATCCTGTTGTATTCTGCCTTCTGCTCGGGTGAAACGCTTATGCGGTATATCTCGCATGGGATATTGCCGAACTGGCCGAGGGTACCTTCTCCGACTATCTCCTTGTTGAAGGTGGCGGGAAGCGGGAACGGGCGGTATGTACGGCAGAAGCTGTACATTTCGGAAAGATCTATGTCACCCGATAGAGAAACGTGATTGTAAGGTTTTTTGGTCAGAAATTTGAAAAAGCGGGCAGGCCTTGTACCTGTCTGCGCAACTATCAAATAGATGTATTCCTCCAAAACGTTGCCTCCTACATTATTTTTTATAATTATATCACAAACACTTGCAAATTTCAAGAGTTTTTGATATAATATTATAGTATGAGTTATGCGCCTGTAGCTCAGGGGATAGAGCAGTGGCCTCCGACGCCATGTGCGCAGGTTCGATTCCTGTCAGGCGTATCCTTATAAATGGCTGTATTCAGCCATTTAACCTGAAGAGTGAATGCCCGGTCTGTTTTTGCCGATCGGTCTTTCACTCTTTTTACTTTGTGTATGAAATAAGGATATTTATGTATAAAGATTGCTGTTCTGTATTGATAATATGCTCGTAACATGATATAATATCAGTAATAAACGGAAACGGAGTGATGTTATGAATCAGCATACGCGGTTTGACCTGCCGATATGTCTGGCTGTTGAAGAGGATGCGTTCTTTCATTCGGACGAGATCATAAAAAGGTATATCCCCGGTATTATCGGTCAGAAGACAATAATTATATCCGAGGAATTCCTGATAGGTATTTACAATGAGAAAATTACGGATATAAGCCATGATTTCGGCAATGCGGAAATATATGCCATGAAGGACGCAAGCTTTGACGAAGCTGTTGTTATCGCGAAGAAGGTCTGCGTGGAGGATATAAAGGTAATCATAGGCATAGGCGGCGGAAGAGTGCTCGATACGGCAAAATATGCCGCGCATATAAGCAAGGCAGTATATATATGTATGCCCACCTCTCTCAGCAACGACTCGCTTGCTTCGCCCTTCTCGGTACTGGAGACTTACGGAAGGACCCGTAAGACCATTGAATGCAATATTCCTACCGCAATAATCGTGGATACGAAAATGATAATCAACGCTCCCGAAAATCAGACTCTTTCAGGTATCGGCGACACTATTGCCAAGCACACCGCTCTTTTCGACTGGAAGCTCGCCGCGTCAAAGGGCAGCGAAAGGATAGATGACTTTGCCTATGCCCTGAGCAGGATGAGTTATGATTCGGTATATCATTGTGACGAAAAGAACATGAAGAGCCGCGTTTTCATAAGAATCCTTTCAAGAGCGCTGGTCATGGGCGGCCTGGCTATGGAAATTGCAGGCTCCTCCCGTCCGTGCAGCGGCAGCGAGCACCTTTTTGCCCATGCCATAGAAGAATACTATCCCGATATAAAAATATCTCACGGTATAGCAGTGGCTCTCGGAAGCATAGCTGCCTGCATATTCCAGAAGCAGGATCCGAAGGGGATGACGGATTTCTTTGCAACTTACGGTCTTGACATCAATCCTGCGTCCTACGGTATAACCGAAGATATGTTCGCGGACATCTGGAAAAAGGCGCGTACTGTCAGAGCAGGCAGAGTGACCGTACTTGACGATATAAAGTACGATCGTGTACAGCTCAGTGAAATATACAGCAGAATGGCGGAGAAAAAATGAAAAAAGGAATAATATTCGATATGGACGGCACTCTCTGGGACTCCTCGGAAAACGTAGCCGCTTCGTGGACGGAAAAAATAAGGGAGCTTGGTTATGATCTCCCCGATATTACTCAGAAGGACGTAATGGGCGTAATGGGGATGACCATGGATAAGATAGCGGATACACTCTTCGGAAGCCTTCCCGAGGACGAGCGCATGAAACTGCTTGATCTCTGCTGTGAAAACGAAGAGCTGTATCTCAGCAGACACGGCGGTATTCTTTATCCGGATCTTGAAAGAACTCTGAAACGCCTGAAAAAGGATTATCATCTCTATATTGTGAGCAACTGCCAAAGCGGATATATAGAGACCTTCCTTGAATATTACGGCTTCGGGAAATACTTTGACGATACAGAGTGCTATGGCAACAATCTTAAGGGCAAGGGTGAAAATATCGCCCTTATCGTCAGCAGGAACGGTCTTGACAAAGCATGGTATGTAGGCGATATACAGGGAGATTACGACGCCACAATGAAAGCGGGTATAGATTTTATCCATGCAGCCTACGGCTTTGGCAGGATCAGGCAGATTGTTCCCAAGCTGAAAAAATTCAGCGATCTTCCCGTACTTATGAAAACATTGCAGTAACGCTCGAAAGGGCTCGTAAGCGCGGGTCCGGTATATAAGCTATAGAAAAACACTTCTGCTGTATCACGGTAGAAGTGTTTTTGCGTTGGTGCTTTTTATCGCGTAGCACCATGAGAAAAGGGACTTTCCGATGCAGAAGGTCCCTTTTTATTATATAGGTTATCTGTATTTCCTTTCGGGGTGCTCGGAATAGTATTTCTCCTTATCTCTGTACATAGCTTCGTCCGCATTTCTCATTGCATAACGTATATCGTGGCCTGAATCATTGAAAAAACTGCCTACGGATAAGCATACATTATCGGGATCGCTTGATCTGTCTTTCAGGATTTTATTTTTTTCGTTGAATTGGAGCTCGTTGCAGTCCGGAACGATTATCATGAACTCGTCACCGCCGGTTCGGTAAATGTCATATCCCATAAATACTTCCTGAAGAATCAGGGCAGCTTTTTTCAGAAGAAGATCGCCCGCATAATGTCCGCCTTCATCATTGACGCGTTTAAGCCCGTTCAGATCGGCAAATACTATGCCATAAGGCTCGGACAATACTTCCTTGCCGGAAACTATTGCCGCGATCCGGTTATTCATTGCGTTGCGGTTATTTATTCCGGTAAGCATATCGGTATAGCCTATATGCTCCAGCCTTTCCAGCATTTTATAGCTTGCGATCTCAGATGAGATGAAAAAGCAGGTGAGCTCAAGGGTCTCCTTGATACGCTGAACATTTTCCGTATCAAAATTAGTGACCCATATATATCCCAGCAGCTCTCTGTTGTGCCTCAGCGGGAACAGGACGACGCTGGTGACTCCTGATTCCACGAGAGTCTTGTACCATGGATAATTCATATTTTTGATGAATTCCATATCCCTTTCGTTTCTTATGATAATGCAATCGCTTTCACCTAAAGTTTCAAGCCATGACATAGCAATATCATAGATGTTGTCATAGCGTGATATAGGCTTGACACTGCCGTTCCCATCATGGCTTGTGGCAAGTATGGAGCAGGTCGCTCTTTCCGAGTCCACCAGCATAAGAGTACATACAGCCGCGCCGCAGAGCGTTCGTGTGTCATTTATAACTTCGTTTATGGTTTTCCTGAAGTCGTTTGTACCGCGGAGCTTTATACAGGTCTTGAGCACGTCGTTCGATATTGTCAGGGAGCTTGAAGATGCTGAATGAATATCATTGACTTCGATCTGTTCCGATGAATAGATACAGTAGCAGAGCCCGTTCTCTTCGTAATTTATGGGTGTAAAAAACATATTGAACCAGAGCTCGCATATATTCAGATGAATATATGTGTGTACAGTCTTTTTATTTACAGCTGAATCGTAGCACAGATCCTCAAAATTGGCAGTTTTCGGAAGATATTTGTCATATGGACAATTCGGAGCGAATTTACGGATCACAGAATCAGGAGTATTGACAAAAGGCGGGTTTTCGACCATGTCGATGAATTTCTGATTTGCAGCTGCTATACGGATATCGCCGTATCCGCCGCTGTTTTTCTTTTCAACTGAAATAACGCAGGATAAGGAATAAAAGCTGTCTATTAGTTTCTGGAAATCCATAAAATACACCTTCTTCAAATATCGGCTGATCCGGTTCAGGCTTTCTGACACCAAGAAATTGCTATATTGCAACGGCGTTTTGAACATAAATGTATATATTGATAAAATGTTTTTGTTTATTTATTATATCATGTTGCAGCTTGAATGTCAATGAATAAAAGATTAAATATCTTTTTTTACTTCAGAGAATACAGATATTGTTTAAATTAAACACAAATTAGATCATCAGAAGTTAAAATGAAGTCGCTTGATAGGACTTGGAGTTTAATATGCGATATGAATATAACATTTATCAGTAAATATGCACTAATTTTACACCTGCGTTTTGTGGATTACGCAGAAATGACTGGGATTTCGTTTTTTATTTCGCTTTTTTTACTGTTTGAAATCACTTATTAGTGAACATGTCTCACCGGAACTTAATGAGAAATTGTCATGACAAACATTTCACCTGTAAGCACGGCGGTACTTGCAGGAAACGTCGGAGTATTCCGTAACGATACCATGGCAGGCTGAAATATGCCGCAACGCGCGGCCATGATACCGTGACGGATAACGACGGCACAAAAGAGAGCATAAGAATAATAAGATCCAAAGGAGTATTTGAAATGAAAAAACAATTAAGGAGAATTGCCGTTGCAATGTTTTCAATGACGTTGCTCTGCGGCACAGAGACTGCTGTTTTCAGCGGCAGTCCGTACTTCAATGCTGTAACTGCATATGCAGCAGCTGACAGCAATACGGCTTCGGAAGAGGATATATGTACTGTGGCCGGAAGAAATGTTGCTCTTGACGGCAGTCTCGGAGCCAATATCTATTTAAGGCCCTGCATGAGCCTTGCAAAGGTTGTTATGAGCGGCCCTGACGGAGATCTGACATTTACAGACCTCGGCGCACTTATGCAGAAAGACGGTACTTTAAAGCTGACATACCCTGTAAACGCAACTCAGGCCAATGATGTGATAACGCTGAAAGCCTACGACGAGAACGGCGGACTTATCAGTATCGGCACATCTCCTGACGGAGGGGATGCCTCTTCACAGGTTTCCTGTACTGTATACGGCTATATCGATGAGTTAAGAAATGAAGATATATATGATGACGCCAGGCTTGCGGCTCTGATAGACGGTCTCGATAATTACTGCAAGGCAGCGGATAACTATTTTGACGGTACCCGGAATACCATCGCGGGTATGAATATGGTTTCCGTGAGCGATCTTGAAAAATACAAGCCGACTTTCGGTACGGACGTCAAGATTTCCCTCGTTCTGAATTCAGCTGCATCCGTAAGGATTTATACCGAGAGCAGCAGCGTACTGCTTGACGGAAATGAAGCAACTGCTAAAACAAAGAACGGCAGTATGTATTATGAGCTTTCAAATATACCTGCTCATAAGCTCTGCGACAAACATAAAGTAACTATCGACGGAGTTGAATACGAGTTCAGCCCGATGTCCTATGTTTACCGTGTGCTCAACAATGCAAACGCAAGTCAGAAGCTTGTTGAAATGGCTAAGGCAACATATATCTACGCAAAGGCTGCAGAGGCTTATTTATTCAGGAAATATCAGGAGTACAGAGATATGACTCCCGGGGAAATAGTTGCTGGAATGACTCTGGAGCAAAAGGCTTCCCAGATGGTACAGGCTCTTCCATATATGCTTGACGGAGATGAGATGCGTGAGCAGTGTTACGGAAGTATCTACGGTGAGGAAGGAATGCTGAGTGCGGCCGAATGGCGTGAATTGGTTGACTATTATCAGCAGGCGGCAATTGATTCCGAAGCGGGTATTCCATATCTCGTGGCTCAGGACGACGTTCACGGAATGGGATACTGCCGCAATGCGGTTTTCTTCCCCCACAATATTGGACAGGGCGCTGCAAACGATGAGGACCTTGCCTATCAGGTGGGACTGATAACTGCTGATGAAGCTAAGCAGTGTCATCTTATGTGGAATCTTTATCCGTGCGTTGCTCAGTCCGGTGACCCGAGATGGGGAAGGACATACGAGTGCTACAGCTCTGACCTTGATACGATAACAAGACTTGCAACGGCTTACACAAGAGGGCTTATCGACGGAGGAGTCATTGCCTGTGCAAAGCATTTCTTCGGCGACGGTAATGTAGCCTACGGAACAGGTGAGCAGAGCGATTATCCGCGTATTATGGACAGAGGCGAAGCAACTCTCACAGAGGAAGAGATAAACGAGCTTCTCAAGGTTTATCAGGCACAGATCGACGCAGGGGTTCAGACGATAATGGTAAGCTTCTCCTCGCTTAACGGACTGAAGATGCATGAGAACGGCGAATATATCTGGAAGCTTAAGAATGAAATGGGCTTTGAAGGCTTCATCATAAGCGACTATCAGGCGATACAGTTTATTTCTCCCGAAAACTACGAAGACCAGATAGCTTTAGCTATAAACAGCGGTATAGATATGTTAATGGAGGCTGATTGCTATGCCAATGCAAGACAGAGCCTGATCGACGCGGTCAAAAACGGTAAAATAACCGAAGAGCGTATCAACGACGCTGTTGAAAGAATAATCAGAGTAAAGAAGAACGCAGGCATATTCGACGATCCTTTCTGCGAGAATATCGAAACAGTTCAGCAGGAGACAGGCTCTATGGAATACAGGGCCGTTGCCGAGAAGCTTGTAGAGAAGAGCCTTGTTCTTGTAAAGAACGATAACGAGACATTGCCTCTCATGGAGGGTACAAAGGTCTATATCACAGGACCTTCTGCCGACAATCCCCGTGTACAGTGCGGCGGCTGGACCATGGGCTGGGCACAGAGCCCGACTAAGAATATCGACGGCGTTACAACGATACTTGAGGCTTTTGAGAGATATGCCGCGGATTACGGTATAGAGATTATCACAGATCCCGATGAGGCGGAAAATGCTGACGTTGTACTTCTTTGCGTCGGTGAGAACGCGTATGCCGAATGGTATGGAGATACAGAGGATCTTGAGCTCTGCGGTATGCTTGGCCTTGAAGCCAACAGATCTGCTATCGACGAAGCAAAAGCTCTCGGCAAGCCTACTGTTGCATGTATCGTTGCAGGCAGACAGGTCATACTCGATGAAGAAGATTACGATAACTGGGACAGTGTTGTAATGTGTTATCTGCCAGGTTCGGAGGGCAAGGGTATTTCGGACGTGCTCTGCGGCTGTGCGGACTTCACAGGCAGACTTCCCGCACCCTGGTACGGCTCCGTAGAGCAGATAGGTACAGAGGACTGTGTTTTTGAAATAGGATACGGACTTTCATATCCCGAGGGCTTCGTGCCTCGTACCGAGCCGGTTGCAATTCCCGATATTCCTTCCGAGAGTGGCGGCTTTGATGCTATAACCGAGGGTACCGGCTATACCAAGGGAGTTTTTGAAAACGGAGTCTATACCAATGAATACGCAGGTATCACTGCGCACATACCCAGCGGCTTTGTGCAGATAGATGACAGTATCCTTTATGAATCGGCTTCAGCAAGTGTGGAGGCGAGCTCTTCCGAGGAAGAAATGATATTCAATTCTTCAGTAGTCTGGGATAATGTTTTAGATAACAACATCAATGCGGCTATCATTTTCAAGTTTGTGAATACAGAGATGGGCTTCCCGGATGATCCGGGCTGTACGGAGAAAGATTATCTGGATTTCTATAAGGTGATCGATACCGCATGGGACGAAATGGCAGGCATTACCCGTACATATGAGGACAGAGAAACGGTGACTCTCGGCGGCAGTGAATATGTAAGAGAAGCATATAATATGAGCTTTAACGATTTATCATATGATTTCTGCTATTACGTAAGAAGACTTGATGACAACCTTATGTGCGTAATCGAGGTGCAGACTGCCGCAGGTTCTCCCAAGGACTGCGAGGCATGGTTCAGCTGATCTTCCGACAGCTCCTCATATGAGGATGCCGGATCAAAATAAATGTAATAATTCCCGATAATATGCATAGACAGCCCGGTCAGCCGAAGACCGGGCTGTCCGCATTTATGGGAGAGCAGCCTGAAGGTTTCACAGCAGAAGTTTAAATATATATCCGTGTTTGAAAAAATATTATTTTTTTTCGATAGTGTTGCATTTATGCGGTTTATATTGTATTATGGAGTAAAGAGCCTGGTTTCGGAAAACTGACATTTAAAAAGAGGAGAGACTTTTATGAAGACATTAAGTATCAGAAAGACGATCTGCGGACTCACAGCCGCTGTTATGACAGCAATATGTTTACCTGCGGTTGCGCCTGTAAACGCTGCCGATCAGCGTATAAGCGGAGTAATTGGCGATAACTGCTATGAGATGTGGAATCAGGACGGTGACGGAGAAGTTACAATGGATCCGGGGAATGATTCCTTTACCTGTTCATGGAAGGATATAAGCAATTTTTCTGCCAATATGGGCAAGAGCTTTGACAGCGAGAATAAGTCTCACACGGATATAGGATATATAGTAGTTGATTACGAAGCGGAATATACCCTACAGGATATTTCGTACCTGTGTGTGTACGGGTGGACAAAGAAGCCCCTTGTGGAATACTTCGTTGTAGAGGGCTGGGGCAGTTGGAGACCGCCGGGAAATGATGCGGATAAAAGAGGCGAAATAACGGTTGATGGCAATAACTATGATATTTACAAGACGATGTGCTACAACCGGCCTTCCCTTGACGGCCCCGCAACGTTTCCTCAGTACTGGAGCGTCCGCAGGGAAAATGGCTGCATTAACAATGCCACGAACTACATGAAGGGTACCGTAAGCTTATCCGAACACTTTTATGTATGGTCAAGGGCTGGTTTCGATATGTCGGGAACTCTTTATAATGTGTTGCTTGATATTGACGCCTACAGATCCAGCGGTTCTGCTGTTGTAAAGAATATAACGATTAAATGTTATACCGACAGAGAAAAAACACAGGAGATTGAAATAGCACCGGACGCATACGGCAATTACTTTAAAGAAAGCTTTGAGCATGGGAGAGGCGACTGGTGGGGAGCAGGAAGCGCAGAAGTGAGACGCAACACGGATAATTATTATGACGGCAGCACTTCGCTTTTTGTGACCGGAAGAGATTACGAGTGGTGCGGCTGCGGCATGGGTCTTGATCCGGAAGTGTTTGTCCGCGGAAAAACCTACAGCTTCAGTGCAGCCGTTCTCCAGAAATCCGGAAAAACTGTACCAATGCAGATCGCAATGTTTCAGACCGACGGCACTTATTCGGTCGTAGCCAAGGAAAACGTCGAAAGCGGAGTGTGGACAAAGCTTGAAAATACGGAGTTTACTATCCCTGAGGGTTCCGGTGAGATCGAGCTTTTGATTAATACGCCGGATGATGCAGGCGATCTCAGCGGAGCAGACGGTTTATGCGATTTCTATGTCGATGTTATAAAGGGTTCAAAGGCGGGAGTAAAGTCCTCTGTAATAACAGGACAGGGTTCAACTTATGAAACAAGGGTGACGACAACTACTGCTGCACCAACGACAACGACTGCGACTACCACCTATGATCCCGAGCTGAAAGCAACAATGAAAGGCGATACGAACTGTGACGGTGAGGTCGATATGTCAGACGCGGTGCTCATCATGCAGGCTCTTGCAAATCCCGATAAATACAGCGAGACAGGTACGGCAGTGAACCACATAACTATACAGGGCAGAATAAACGGCGATCTGAACCGTGACGGCCTTACGGTGAAGGATGCTCAGGCAATACAGAGACTGCTTCTCGGACTGGACGAGACCAGCCTGAGCATAGACGATTCGGCGGTTGCGGGTAAGATCTATAAATATGAGAAGGACGGAGAAGGCGGCAGCTTTATTATCTCCTTCGGCGAAAACGGAGAATTTGCTTATTCTCAGGGCAGCCTTGACGACTGCATTACCATGGGAACGTGGAAGATCTCGGGCGATACCGTTATACTTACGGAGTCGGCGGAGACAATCAATCATATGAAAATAAAAGGCAGTGATCTGATATTTGCCGGAGAAAACTCAGATAATTTTTATTATGTCAATGTAAAGGACGGCGAGAAGTTTTCGGTATGGGCATATAATGCAGTTGATGTATACAGTGATTATCCCGAATTCAACCGTTCTGCATTGGAACTCCCCGAACAATACAAGTCAGCCGTTATAACCGGCACTGATGAGCTGAAGGTCTATCTTGACAGGATATACCGTGAAGAAGTGATCTCGAAATACCTTGAGATATACGATGACAGCTTTTTTGAGAAGAATGTCCTGTTTATGGATACTGTCTTCCATAGTCCGGGTCTTGATGTCGATTATTCACTGTTTCCTTTAAATTCTCCCGAGGGCGGTATGGATATTATTGCGGTGGAATTTAATAAAAAACCAAACGGGGAAGATGATACGCTGTATCTTTTACAGGTATCTGTCCCGAAGGAAGACTATAACGGACAGGACGTTAAATGGAAATAAGCCTTTTGGCAGCACTGAACGGCCGCGGAGCATGGTACTCTGCGGCCGTTTTTGGTCAATGGCTGAAATTTCCGATGTCCGTGCCGACTGCTTTATGCATTTGAAAATTTTTTTACTGAAAATTGATAAATTCACACAAATTTAATTGAAAAACGATAAAAACCGTGGTATAATTAACACAATACATTAATTGTGATTTATTCTGAAGGATGACAAACAAAAAAAATATCTTCAGAAAGGCAGTGGATTATGAGATTAACCTTTTCGATCATATATCTTATCCTTATTCTGGCATTGCTAGTATGTACGATACTTACGCGGCGTTCCGACAGGCCTACCCGTGATGCTGTCGCATTTCTCGAGGCTGCGCTGATACCTCCCGTGCTGGGGAATTTGCTTATAGTTGGTACCAGTATCAGGACTCCCGCACTTATAGGCTGTTATTTCTACTACCTTGGCATGGATCTTGTTATGTATTCTCTTGTAAACTTTACAAACGTATATTGTCACGGAAGAGACAGCGTAAATTATAAGCCCAGACTTGTGAATTTTATCCTTGCTGCGGACGCTGTTCAGATGATACTGAATCCCGTTTTCGGCCATGCTTTTGATATTGAGAAAGTTACCGTTGAAAATGCACCGTATTACAAGCTTGTACCGTTTCTGGGGCAGACCGTACACCGAGTGGTGGACTATGCGGTATTTATAAGTGTTATACTCATTTTTGTTATAGCTACAGTAAGGGCTCCGAAAATAAACCGTGAACGGTATGGAGTTGTACTTGCAACCATGGCGGCTGTAGGTCTGGTGCAGACATACAATATATTTTTCCGCTATGCCATAGACCGTTCTATGCTCGGATACGGCGTGTTCGGCGTTGTGATCTTCTTTTTTGCCATACGCTACAGGCCGCTCAGACTGCTGGACCGTGTTTTGTCCAATATCGTTTCGGGACTTTCGGACGCATTTTATGTATTTGATTCCAATGGCAGCTGCATATGGGCAAACGAACAGGGCTGCAAGCTTGTAAGCTGCGACGACGGCAATTACGACTCGATAGCAGGAAAGCTGACGGAGATGTTCGGAGAAGCGGGAAAGCCTGACGAGAGTATGACAAGGCGAAGGTTGGGCAATCGCGACAATACGCGTTTCTATGTGCTTGAGGAAAGCTACCTTAAGGATGCCAAGGGACACCTGGACGGATCATATCTCCGCATACAGGACGTTACCGAGGAGGAGAAGCAGATCAAGGCTCGTGACGAACAGATCGGACAGATAAGTCAGGAGGCATACCGTGATTCCCTGACGGGCGTCGGCAGCAAGGCTGCGTACATAAGAAAGGTCAGTGAGATCAATAGGGAGATCGCGGAGGGAGCACCTGAATTTGCAGTCATAATGGTGGATATGAACAACCTTAAATACATCAACGATGATTTCGGTCATAAGGCGGGCGATCTTTATATAAAGGGCTGCTGTCATCTGATATGCGAGTTCTTTAAGCATTCGCCGGTGTTCCGTATCGGAGGAGATGAATTTGCGGCTATACTCCAGGGGCAGGATTACAATAACAGAGCCGTGATAACGGCAGGTCTCCGCAATGCATACATGGAGTCATTCGAGCAGGAGGACAAGGAGCCGTGGCTGAGGTATTCAGCAGCCGTAGGTCTTGCTGAATACGCTTCCGATGACAACACGTTTGAACTGGTGTTCAAGCGGGCTGACAAGGCGATGTATGAGGAAAAGAAACAATTCAAGAAGAAACACGGAAGCTACCGGTGAGGATGATTCCGATCAAGACTATATTTTATTTTGTTTATTTCCGGCAGAGCGGATATAAAAAAGGGGGACTATATGAATTACTCAGCTGAAGATGTAAGAAAAGCGCTGGAAAACAAGGAACTTTGCGTTTATTATCAGCCGCTGTATGTCACTGTGACGAGTCAGCTCAAAAGCGCGGAAGCCCTTGTACGCTGGATAAAAAAGGACGGCAGTATAGTTTCGCCCGCTTCCTTCATACCTGTTGCGGAGGAATCGGACCTGATAATGGACATTGACTGGTATGTGACCGAGCTTGTATGCCAGACTCTTGAAAAGCAGAATTATATGCCTCAGTTTCCGATCTCGGTCAATTTCTCCCGCAAGCATATCGGTGAGAAGGATTTTGCGAAGAAGCTCTCGGATCTGGTGGACAAATACGAGCTTCCGCATCCTCTTATAGAGGTTGAGATAACGGAGTCTGCCATCGTATCCGAAGAGAACAGACTCTTTGAATGGATAACTTCCATAAGGGAGGCTGGCTTTACTGTTGCTATCGACGATTTCGGGAGCGGACTTTCGTCGCTTAATTTCGTAAAGGACGTTCCTGCGGACGTACTGAAGATAGACAAGTCACTTATCAGCCACAACTGTGAGGACGAAAAGGAAAGGATAGTTCTTGAGAGCATATTCACATTTGCTCACAGACTGCATCTGAAGACTGTTGCCGAGGGAGTGGAGACCAAGGAGCAGCTTGCATTCCTGCGCTCCTGTGACTGCAACAAGATACAGGGCTATATATTTGCGCGTCCTATGCCCGAGGAGGATTATCTTTCCCTCTGCATGGCGCACAAGGCGGCTGAAGAGCCTGCGGATATACTACAGATGCAGAATCATGCAAGCGCGGTAAATCTGCTGATGGAAGTGGTTTTCCGCAGATACCCACTTATTATTTTTACCAACCTGTCAAGAAATACATACTATGCAATGGTATATCAGAACTTTACCACCACGTCCTGCCCTTCGACGGGAATATTCGACGAGCTTATCGAACATGGCACGGCCAGTATGCACCCCGATGACAGGGAGATCTTTTCTGCCGCCTTCAACAGAAAGAAGCTCATAAGCGAGTACTATGTAGGCAAGCAGGAGATACATCTCGTGACCCGCCAGCTGGGAGACGACGGCATTTACCGAAAGGCCGAGACCTTCTATTACTTCGTAAAGAGCGGGAATTCGGAGGATATTATTGCGATAGCCCTGTGTCAGAACCTTACGGACTGATCCTGCACAGAGCATTCATTATACACATACAAAAACATAATATCATGGCAGTATATACAGAAGCAGAGAAATACAGCGGCCATTTCCGCCATAAAAAGGAATATCAGATCAAAAAATTTATTCAGGAGGTATCATATGGGCGACGAAAATATAAAAAATGCTCCGAAGCGCAGAATTACATGAAAACCTGCGATGACGGTCAGAGGACCTGCAAGAAAGGGACGATTAGCTTCAAAGATCAAGGGTTTTGACAGTAATAACAGCTTATGGGATGACTGTCACGGCGATACATACAAGGATAGTCCGTATAAAGACGGGACAGACCCTGATAAGACGGGAGGACGGCTTCGCGGCGATACTGTGAAAAAGCATAAGGACAGCCATATAATCCGCGTCTCAAAGAAGCTGACAAGAGGCCAGCTTCTCAAGCTTGCTTCCTGCAACGTGACGGTAAACGGCAACCACCTTGTTGTTCCCGAGGAGAAGTTGTCACAGGTCAGGGAGATACTTGACAAAAAGGAAAAATAGTTTATCCGCATATACATCTGCTTCTGTGTAATTATTTTTTATTCATAATTTTTTTACTAATATTTTTGTGTTTATCCTTGACAAAATGATTTCTTTTTGTTATATTTATTTTATAAGATTTTGATATTCTTATATCCGCAGAAATCATTCAAACAACATTTTCAGGAGGTATTGCAATGGACGAAAAAAACATTAAAAAAACCGCAGGCCGGAGGATCAGAAAAGAGCCTTCGTTATCGGTAAGGGGACCGAAAAGACAGGGATCGCTTGGATCAAGACTGACAAGTCCTGTTGCCGATCATGCCGACGAACCTGTCCACAGCGACAGTCATAGGGATACACATACTGATTCTCCGCATATTGATGTTCCGCTTCCCGATAAGGTAGGACCGGATATAGACATTTCGGATGCGATTATCAAGAAGCTTAAAGGAAAGAATATAATGTATGTTTCAAAGAGACTGACCAAAAAGGAACTTCTGAGTCTTGCCGCCTGTGAGGTAACGGTCAAGGGCAGGTATCTGATCGTGCCTGATGAAAAGGTATTGCAGGTAAGAGCTATTCTCGGCATAAAGGAATAATACTGTTATTTATACGAGAGATCAATCATACAACAATTTTCAGGAGGTATTACCATGGACGAAAAAGATGTTAAAAAAACCGCAGCACGCAGGATCCGCAAAAGCCCTGCATTATCCGTAAAGGGACCGAAAAGGCAGGGATCGCTTGGGTCAAGACTGACAAGTCCTGTTGCCGATCATGCCGACGAACCTGTCCACAGCGACGGTCATACCGATAATCACCTTGATTCTCCGCATACTGATGTTCCGCTTCCCGATAAGGTAGGACCGGATATAGACATCTCGGATGAGCTTATCAAGAAGCTTAAGGGAAAGAATATAATTTATGTTCCAAAGAGACTGACCAAAAAGGATATTTTAAGTCTTGCCGCCTGTGAGGTAACGGTCAAGGGCAGGTATCTGATCGTGCCTGAGGAAAAGGCATTGCAGGTAAGAACTATTCTCGGCATAAAGGAATAATTGCATTTAACATATAATCGTACGTTCCCGTTGTGCGGGGCGTACGATTATTTGAATTTTCAAGTATCGGAGCAGGAAAATGTTAATAAAGCCAATAAAAAGAGAGTTTATTCCGGTGGAGGATAAGCTTATAGTTATAGATCCCGAAACAGGAGCGTGGCTCTGCGTCAATAAGGAATGCAGGAGGATCATAGAGTACCTGCTCGAAGCGGCAGATCTTAACGATGTATACGAAAAATTCCCCGAGGAGGATCCTCTTGAGATCACCGAGCTTGTACGTATGGTGAAATACAGCGAGGAGCGTTCGGAAGAAACGAAAAGAAACGAGGAGTGTGAAAAATGTGCGGATTATGCTCCTGCACTTTGTATACTGAAGCTTACGGAGGCCTGTAACCTCAGATGTTCGTACTGCTATATCGACGCGGGCGGAAAGCATAACAGAATGATGAGCAGAGAAACCGGACTTCTGATAGTAAAGAAGTTCCTTGAAATGCATGATGCGGACGGTCACAAATCCACCATAACCTTTCACGGCGGAGAGCCGCTGCTCAATTTCGGACTTATGCGCGATATAGCCGAATACCTCAGGCCCTTCCGCGATAAGGCAAATCTGAGCATTCAGACAAATGCGACGCTGATAACCGATGAGATCGCTCAGTTCCTAAAGGACAACAGTATATCAACGGGAATAAGCTTCGACGGCCCCAAGCAGTATCACGACCTTACCCGTACTTTCCCGAACGGAGCAAGCTCTTTTGAGCTGGTAATGAATGGTATAGATATTCTTAAAAAGCATGACGTCCGTTTCGATGTTATCTGCGTACTGAACAGATATAACGCAAGTCATATGGGAGAGCTCTTTGACTTCTTTGTAAGCAAGAAAATGAAGACCTTCTGCCTGTCGCCCATACAGCCCAACGGAAGAGGCAGGGACGAGGACGGGATATGGCTCACGGGAGATATGCTCTTCGATGCCTATAAGGTTCTCCTTGACAGGATAATCGAGCATAATTCCACACATCCGAAAGACGAGCGTATTTACGACAGGACGCTGACTTATCTTACACACATAATCTATTCAAACGTAAGGGACTATATGTGTATGAGGGCTCCCTGCGGTTCTGCACGCAATATCCTCAGCTTTACCGTTGACGGGGATCTTTACGGCTGCGACAACTTTATAGGCCATGAGGAGTTCAGGATAGGCTCGATATATAACGGAGATATAATGGAGCAGGTGCTTGGCAGTCCTGTAAGGGAAAAATCTCAGAGCCGTTCCATGAGCGGGCTGAAACGGTGCAGGAACTGCATATGGAGAGGACTGTGCGGAGGCGTCTGCTATTCTTCGGATTATTGTTCGGGGGCAAACGGTGAAAAGGAAACGGAAATGTGTGTTTTCTACAAGAAAATGATACCGTATCTGATAAAAAAGATGTTTGATGATCCCGAGATACCTTATCTTCTTGACGAACAGCTTAAAAAGATAAGATACCGCAAGCTCTATATCGACATAGACAGGAACAGCGACGAGCTGATCGATTCCGAGACACTTGAAGCAATATTAAAGCTTCATGAGGCCGATGAGGATACCCTTGTCTGTCTTTGCGTCAGAGAGCTCGATAACTGTCCGGAGCTGGCGGAAATGATCGGCATTATAAAGGAAATGAAAGCCTCTGCCGCAGTCATAACGGCAGGCTCTACCTCAGGAGACGTGAGCCTGTGCGGAAAAATACTGGAGGCAGAACCTATGCGCATAGATTTTGCTATAGATGAGGGACAGCGTGTCCTTGAAACAGCGGAGCAGTTCATTAATCCAAGGAACTCCCTCAATGAATGCAAAACTGTTTTCGGCCTCTGTACATCGACTGCTTCCTTATGTTATGACGAGGAGCTTATCGGAAGGATAGGAAATCTGCTCGGCAGGTATGATACAGCGGAGCTTATCATTGGTGACGATACCGATGAAGAGTATGCAAGGCTAAACGATGTACTCGACAGAATGCGTGAATTATCTATGGAAGGCCGGGTAATCATTCCGGACATCGACAAGGAAAGGCTCAGCAGGGAAAACTATGTATTCCTGCTCGGCCAGAGCGAAGATGAATTCTATCATCTTTGGATCGATTGCGACTCATTTACCGGAGAAAGGCTGGAAAAGAGCCCGAAGCGTTTTTTCACTGTGTCTGTTGAGAATGAGGCGTAACACAAATGAATTATCAGTATTAAAACAGTACGGAAAACTCTTCCGTACTGTTTTTTATGGCTTTTGCAACTATTTTTTGCGGAATTTCCGAAAAGGTATTGACTTTTTCATAATGTAGGTATATAATGTATAGCGCTGAATTCAAATGTATTTTTGGGAAAATGAGATGATTTGGAGAGTATTATGGAAGATACAGAGATATTTCTGAGCAGACTCGCTTCAGATGAAAAGCTTTATGAAGAAACCGCAAAAAAGCTTGGCATCAGCGGTATTTCCGACAGTTCTTCACTGGCAGGGGCTATTGCTGAAAAAGGGACTCCCGCAAGCTATAAGATATATATTTCCGACGAGCAGACAGAAAACAAGGCTGTCGATGATATAAAGGCTGTTTTCACGGAAGCGGCCGAGGAGGAGCCTGAGATAAGCGTGGAGTTTATTTCCGATGAGTTCCTGAATATCATTGACGACAGGGCAAGGATAACCGCGGAAAGCAAGCCGAGGACCCTTGTACACAGGGACGGCGAGCTTCACCCGACTGTACATATCTGGCTGATAAAGCGCCGCGACATGGGCGTTTTCGTGCTCCTTCAGAAGCGTGCACATGAAAAGGAGATCAATCCCGACTGCTTTGATGTTTCCGCAGCAGGCCATGTTTCGCAGGGTGAAGAGTTCCGTCATACCGCTCTCAAGGAGGTACACGAGGAGCTTGGACTGGATATTGACCGCAGCAAGCTGGAGTTCATAGGACTCAAGAGGGCGGAATACCATAAGGGCTGTATAAACGATAACGAGCTCGTTGCCGTTTATATATGCCGGGAGAACATCAATACAGAGGATCTTGTGCTTCAGTCCTCTGAGGTCTCCGAGGTATGCTGGGCAGAAATTGACGAGCTCATCTCCGTAATGAAATATGAGGACATACCGAACTGCATATCCCGTGAAGAGCTGGATATGATTAAAAAGGCAGTATTCTGAAAAAAGGGCTTCCGGACGTTTATTGACCTTTCTTCGTTCAGATGACCAATTCCTTGAATTTATAAATAAGCATCAAAGGCTCCCCGTTTTGTACGGGGAGTTTCTTTTTGAGGAAAAAAACAAAGCCGAGGATATGCTCCCCGGCTTTATGTATCGGTATTCAGTTTACAGCTGCGCTGCCGTCAATGGCAGGCGGTTGATTTTCTCCGCCAGAGCCGCCGCTGCCGCCTTCAATTGGTGTGATGACCTCTACGCCTGGGCCGCCTTCATTGTTTGTGGGTATTTCCACGCCTGTTCCGCCGGCACCTGTCGTAGGCTGCTCGCCGTTTGAAGTGGGTACCTCGCCGTTTGCGAGAGTTCCACCCTCAACGGAGGTAGTTGTTGTTGTGGGAACATAATACTCGTTAGGGAAGACTCCTGTGGGGATCCTTGAGCCCATATAGAAGCCTGCACCATGGGTAAAGGTTATAGTGAAATCCTTTCCGGATGTTCTTGAATATGTAGTAGTACGGGTGCTTTTTGCGGACTTTTTGGCTGTAGTGACCGTAGTGGTGACCGATGCCGTTGCAGGAACGGAGGTACTGTCCGTATCCTGTCTGTATATGCTTTCACGTCCGAGGCTTGAGATCATCTTCTCTGATGGCGTGATAGGGAACATTACGAAGAATAATAGAATTGCTGCGGTAAGTGCGATGAAGCAGCCGCATGAAACAAGAGTAATTCTGGTGGATTTTTTCAGATTACCGAAAAAGCCGTTTCCTTTACTCATTAAATAACACACTCCTGTAAAATCATTTTTAATTATTATACTACGGCGGGACGTAAATGTCAAGCTGTGCGGAGGAAGATAATGTGATAAAAAAATGAAAATTGCCGATCAATGGGGGCAGATAGTGCGGTTTTTGTTGACTTCCGGGCGTTTCGGGGTTATAATAGCAAATAAAGGAAAACTCAACGCTGTTAAAGAAAGGAAAGAATATGGTAGTACAGATACTGGATAAAAATGAGAAAAAAGTCATTGCAAGGAAGATACTGGAGTCGCTTAAGGAATGGTTCGAGGTAGACGAGAGCAGAGAAGGGTATATTTCGGGAAGTGCGGATCAGATATTCTTTGCCGCAAAGGAAAATGAGGGATATGTCGGCTTCCTCTGTCTTAAGGAAACAGGCAGGGATACAGTGGAGCTTGCGGTCATGGGGGTACTCAAGGAGTACCAACGCGGCGGCATAGGACGGGAGCTTTTTGAAATAGCAAGGGAAGCCGCACGTTCCGCGGGCTATTCCTTTATGCAGGTCAAGACCGTTCAGATGGGGAAATACGAGGAATACGACAGGACAAATCTTTTCTACATAAGCTGCGGCTTTAAGGAGTTTGAGGTGTTCCCGACGCTGTGGGACGAGGACAATCCCTGCCAGATATATATCATGTCACTTTGAAATACTGTAGGATATGAAAACAGCCTTTCCGTATATGCTGCGGAAAGGCTGCATTTTTATTTCTTCTTGAGCTTTGCCATTTTGTATATGAACAGTTCAAGGGATATGAGCGCGATAACGGCAGCTCCTGATATGAGCGCTATCTTTCCGAGTCCGTCAGAGCTATTCTCAGAGCTGTCATCTGACTTGGGAGCCTTTGTTGTTTCTGACTCTTCCTTGTCGTTTTTCGGCTTCTTTGTGGTAGTCTTTTCTTCTTCGTCCTCGGCTTTGCCGCTGCTGTGATGTGTGACGGTTATCCCGTTCTCGCCCGCTTCCTGCGCGATAAAGGCTGAGAGCCATGCCAGCGACCCGTTCCAGTTTATGGTGCATTCGTTGACCGACCATGCCTCGATATTATCAAGATAGCATTTCTGAGGCGGTATCTCGCCTTTTTTCCAGCCAGAGCCCTGTACCCACGGGTCCTGCATACCCGAATTGGGACCGCCTGACATTACTCCCGACGGCGCCTTTGGGAAGCTTGAATCCACCTGATTTGCCCAGTAGCGGTGGTGTGGGTTTTCTATGGCATGGGAGCCGTAGCCCGTTACATATGAATAGTCCATGGCGTTGCGGCCGAGTATGTAGTCCATTCCTCCTATGGCTCCGTCAAGGTAGCTCTCGTCGCCTGTCAGGAGATAGGCGTATGCCATGACTATCGAGTTGTCTGTGACAAATGAATTTGAGCCCCATATGTATCCCTTGTCGCTGTCGTTGTAGCTAAGTGTGCTCTGACCGTAGGGGACTCCGTAGCCCTGATTCTTTTCGAGGCTTATAAAGCGGTCGGAAGCGGCTATGACGGCTTCGTTTATGTTTTTTACATCGTCCTTGTCGAAGGAACCGGGATTGAGAGCCGCGCTGAATGTTCCGAGAGCGGCGGTATTGCCCCAGTCGAAGCTTCCGACAGTATCTACGCTCTCGCCTCCGCCCAGAGTGGAGGGGACTTCAAGGAAGAGGTCGGAATCTGCGGCGGCCTTATAATACTTATTGTCGCCGGTGGTTATGAAAAGCTCCATTGCAGCCCAGTAGAATTCATCGTCCACGTCGGTGTCGCCGTAAGCTCCGCCGCCGATGGATTCGTCCAAAGGAGCGAGCATAGACGGGTGCTTTTTCGCAGCTGCAAATGCGTTCTCTGCGGCTGTCAGGCATTTCTTGGAGAAATCGCTGTCGAGATTTTTCCACAGACGGGAAGCCTGTGCTGCACAGGCAGCAAGATTGAGCGTTGCCGCAGTCGTGGGCGGCTTTACAATACGCTTCATATCATCGTCCGCGGGAGCAATGCCGAGGGCAGTCCACTTCTCGTCGTGAGCCTTGTGATAGGCCATGCCCTTGTAATCGCCGCTGTCAACTATCATTTTCAGCATCCATTCCATTTCCCAGCGGGCTTCGTCAAGAAGGTCGGGACATCCGTTATTATTCTCGGGGATTAGCATTGTGCCGTCTGCATATGCTGATTCAAAGCCGTATGTCATGGCTGTTTCGTACTGATTCTGCATGAGCCACAGGGAGAGACCCCCGTTTACCACGTATTTGCCGTGATCTCCCGCGTCATACCAGCCGCCCGTAACGTCTACGGAGCCGCTGCTGCCCGAGTAGCCCCATGTCTGCTCTATCTCGGCTGTATCGGAGGGATGTCCCGCAGCACGGGCGAGAGCGGATCTGTCTCCCGAGGAGATGTATTCGCTGCTTATCTCAATGCCGCTTCTGTTCTGATAGAAATAATTGAGTGAATCGTAAACGAGACCTGAATACTGTTCAGGTTCACCGACGGTGAATTCGCGGCTCTCGGCACCGTCCTCAGTCTCTATATGGTAAACGCCCTCCTTGTCAAGGTCTGTAAAATCGAGGATATGTACATCGTCGCCGGAGTCTGCGTCGTGTCCGAAGGGAGTACTTTTTCCCGAATAAACGGTTTTGCCCAAGGAGTCCTTTACCTCAAAGTCTACCGCCTTTGCTGAGTCGCTCAAAAGAGTGGCTCTTTTGGCTCTTTCCGTAAAGTAGCCTACCTGGTTGGTAAGTATATCTGCACGCTTGTACGGTTCGGCCTCGGGATAGTCGTTTTCGTCGCTTGTGAGATCGATAAGGGACATATTGTCGAATTTGATCACCGTTCCCGCCGGGAAGCAGCCGCCGCTGGTGTACTGGCCGTCGCCGCCGAGATGGAATGACCATTCGGCTACGTCAAGGGACTGGGAGGCTGTAAAGGTCAGATCTACTTTTTTTGTCTCGTTCTTACCGATAGATATGCATTCCCATGTGGAGCCGAGATCCGGGCCGTTATCGGACATCATATTGTGCCATATCTCAACGTCGCCGTCAAGATTTCCGATCTTTGTATAGTATTTTCCGCTTTCCGACGGAGTGATCTCATAGGATACCCTGTACTGATGTCCCGAAACGATCTTCAGTCCTCTGTGGCGGAACTGACAGTCCCAGCGATCCTCTCCGCCCTTGGAAGCTCCGCCCGGATTGATGATCCTGACGGAATATACACCTTTGTCAATTCTGAAATCCATTTTGCCGGGACCTGATTCAACTATATGCCATGGCAGCCCGACACCGTTTTCAAAGTCTGTCTGTCCGAGCTGCTGACCTGCAAGAGCGTTCATGGGAGCAAGCAGACAGTCGGCGGGCAGGAAGGCTCCTGCCGCTATCGTCAGGGATGCTGCTGCTGCCAGTATCCTGCGTATCGTTCTGTTCTTTTTCCTCATCGGAAATGACCTCCAATTTCTTTTTCCTTTTTTCATTTAATACTTTAATACTTTTGCTCTTAGATGTAAAGCCTTTGAAAGAAAAATTTACAAATTCGTCTTTTAAAACAGTATTTTTAAATATAAAAACAGTTCGCGGGTTCGGATTTTTCGGTCAATTAGACTATCTGCTCGTAAAGCTGTAAAAAGTTTGCTGTATACTTGATTTATTCTGAAGATTATGATATAATGTGTAATGTGGAGTAATCTGCAATAATTTTGCTTCGGAGTCGGAAATGAACAGGATTTTTTATCTGATAGGAAAAAGCTCTTCCGGAAAGGATACCATATACAGCCGTATCCTTGCCGAACTGCCCCTTAAGCCTATCGTGCTGTACACGACAAGACCGAAAAGGGATTCTGAAACGGAGGGCGTTGAATATCACTTCGTTGACAGGAAGACCTATGATGATATGCTTGAAAGAGGATGTATCATCGAGGCGCGTACATACGATACGGTCTACGGGCTGTGGACGTATTTCACTTCTGCCGACGGGATTGACCTTGAAAGCGGGAGCTGTGCAGGCATAGGCACTCTTGAGTCCCTTGAGAAGATGAGAGCTTATTTCGGGTATGACAGGGTGGTTCCAATATATATCGAGGTCAGCGACGACATACGCTTCCTCAGGGCTGTGGAGCGTGAGCGCAGACAGCATGAGCCGAGATATACGGAGCTTTGCAGACGTTTCCTTGCCGATAACGAGGATTTTTCGGAGACAAATCTTGAAAAGGCAGGCATTGACAAGAGGTTCGATAACAGTGGAGAGCCCGATGAATGCTTTGAGAGAATAAAAAGCTATATTATGGATATTATGTGAATTTGGAGAAAAATATTTCCGCATTTCCTTTGCGGGAGTTTGGGAGGTTTATGGTGGAAGCGGAAGTAAAATTCAGCTGTAATGCGAAGCGTACCATGATAATTGGCGGCGGTGTTGCGGGCAAGCTTCTTCTGAGAGAGATTTTTAACGCACAGAGATCGCCGTATACGGAGGACAAGTATTCTGCACAGTTCGATCCCGTATGCATAATCGACAACGATCCGGCAAAGCTGGGTACGGAGGTGCTCGGTGTCAGAGTAGTCGGCACGTCGGAAGAGATACCTAAATACGCCCGGGAGTACGATATAGAGCAGCTCATACTGGCTATACCCTCTCTTACCTCTGAGGAGCGTAAGGTAATTATCGATATGTGCAACGAGACGAAGCTGCCCTTGAAAATCGTTCCTTTTATAGGCACGCTTATCCTTGACAATACGTCTACTCTTCTCGGACAGGTCAGGGATATAAAGGTGGAGGAGCTTCTCGGACGGGATCCGATCAAGTTCGACAATAAGGACATCGAGAACTTTATAAGCGGCAAGATATGTATGGTTACCGGCGGCGGAGGAAGCATAGGCTCCGAGCTGGTGCGCCAGATCGCGAAATACAAGCCGAAGAAGGTAATAATAGTCGATATATACGAAAATAACGCCTATGAGATACAGCAGGAGCTGCTCATGGATTACGGCGGAGAGCTTGACCTTGTTACGCTCATAGCCTCTGTCCGCGATTATTTTCGTATGAATCAGATATTCGAGCAGTACAAGCCCGAGATCGTTTTCCATGCTGCTGCGCATAAGCATGTTCCTCTAATGGAGGTATCCCCCATGGAGGCTATAAAGAACAACGTTATAGGAACCTTTAACGTTGCAACTCTTGCGCAGTTCCATGATACGAAGAAATTTGTCATGATCTCGACGGATAAGGCGGTAAATCCCACAAATGCCATGGGTGCATCAAAGAGATGCTGCGAAATGATAGTCCAGTATCTTTCACAGCAGCATGAGGGCAAGACCGAGTTCGTGACCACACGTTTCGGAAATGTTCTCGGTTCAAACGGCTCCGTTATCCCGCTCTTCAAGAAGCAGATAGAGCAGGGCAGGCCAGTTACCGTTACACATCCCGATATAATACGTTACTTTATGACAATACCCGAGGCTGTAAGCCTTGTTATGGAAGCCGCTGCCATTGCCAAGGGCGGCGAGATCTTCGTTCTCGATATGGGACAGCCCGTAAAGATAGTTACTCTTGCGGAGAACCTTATCAGAATGTACGGCAAGGTGCCTTATAAAGATGTTCCCATTGAGTTTACGGGACTTCGCCCCGGCGAGAAGATAAAGGAGGAGCTGCTGATGATGGAGGAGGGACTGAAAAAGACCTCCAATAAGCTAATATTCATCGGCAGACAGATAGATATAGATGAGGAGCATTTTGCGGCAAGGCTCAACGACCTGCGCAATGCCGCACAGCAGAATGACGAGGCTGTGGCCATAAGGGCGCTGCATGAAATGGTTCCTACGTTTATTGCTCCTGACGAGTATAATCCAAAGGAGCTTCAGACTATCGGCGGAAGCAAGGATAAAGAATAGATACTGTCTGCACTGCGGCTGAAATGCTGCGGTGCAGATTTTTTTACTGAAATCATCTGAAATATTGACCTTTTATACAAAATATGTTATAATATTTGTAAGTATAAATATTTACAAACATTTTACGGAGATGATATTTTGTTCGGGCTTTACAGACTTACGGAAGAAGCAGGCGGAAATGAGGTCCGCGGAGCCATACAGGACTCGGTGGAAAAGACCTCGGGACTGTTCGATGACGCCATTGATTACATAAGAAGCTCACTGCCGATGATAGCAATGGCACTGGCAATTCTCGTCATAGGTCTGCTCGTATCGAAGCTTATCGCAAAGATAGTCGGCAAGGCGGTATCAAAGTCAAATGTCAACGGCTCTGCAAAAAGCTTTCTTGTGTCACTGATAAAGATAATACTCTATGTTGTAGTTATCATAATGGCGCTGTCGGTACTCAATGTCCCCATGTCCTCCATAATCACAATACTCGGTGCAGCGGGACTTGCCATAAGCCTTGCCTTGCAGAATTGCCTTTCAAATCTCAGCGGTGGATTCATAATACTGTTCACAAAGCCTTTCAAGGTTGGCGATACGATAGATCTTGACAGCTCCGTTGGAACTGTCCGCGATATAGGCATATTCTATACAAAGCTCATGACCTTCGACGGCAAGACGGTGTTTATCCCCAACGGAAAGGTCACGGAAGCAAAGATAGTGAATTATACGGAAACTCCTTCGAGACGTATAGACCTCAGTTTCAATATAAGCTACAGCGCCGATTTCGGCAGGGCAAGGGAGCTCATACTCGGGATCATCGCCGAGGAGAAGCTGATACTTTCTTCGCCCGAGCCCGTAGTGCGTATGAGCGCTCACAATAACAGCGCTGTAACCATAGATGTTCTCGTATGGGTGAATAACGCGGATTACCTTACGGAAAAGTACAATATGACTGAGGCTGTCAAGTCTGTATTTGACGGCAACGGCATTGAAATACCCTTCGATCAGCTGGATATACACATAAAGGACAGGATCTGATGGCGGAACAAAAAGAAAAGACTCCCGGAAAGAACAAAGAGAGGAAAAAGGGCAGAAGGCTGTTCTGGATTCTTGTGATAGCGGCTGTGTGGTGGTTCAATAACTATACCCTCAGGGTAAATAATGTTGAGCTCAGCTCTCCGAAGCTTGTTTCTCCTGTCCGTTTTGCAGTTATAAGCGATCTCCATGCCGCTAAGTACGGGATAAGCAGCAAGACAATATTCAGTGCTGTTGACAGGGCGAAGCCAGATGCGGTCTTCATACTCGGCGATATGTACACCAGCGGCAGCTCCGAGGAGCTGGTCAATAAGCCCGTGGAGCTCGCTGCCGAGATAGTACGCGCAGGCTACCCTGTGTATGCCGTCACAGGTGAGCACGACTACGACGGCGAGTATGTGGAAGCTCTGAAGAATGCAGGCGTCAATGTTATGAGCTACGATACGGCTGCTGTGGAGATAAAGGGCAGCAGGTTCAGGATAATGGGAATTGACAATGTATATTATACTCCGACCTTTGACCTGAACAACGAGTTCACGCTGGACGAAAGCTGCTTTAATATACTTCTTGCGCATATACCCAATTACGATAAGTTTGCGTCATTCGGCGCTGATCTGACACTTTGCGCCGATACTCACGGCGGCATGGCACAGATACCTTTCAGCGGCGGACCGTTCTATGATTCCGAGACAGGCACATGGCTGCCAAAGCTGCTGAGGAAGGATATAAAAGTTTACGACAAGGGATTCTTCGGATACGAAGGAGGCACGATGTTCATTACCTCGGGCATAGGAGCCTATCCTGCGCCTGTAAGGTTCAATAACCGACCCGAAGTGGTCGTAATGGATGTTAAACCAAAGGGGTGAGCGATATGAGCAAAGACAACATCACAGACATCGCAGTGATCGGCGGAGGAGCAGCAGGTCTTGCAGCTGCCATAGAGGCTAAAACGGCAATGCCGAAGGCAAAGGTCGTTATACTCGAAAAGCTTGACCGTGTAGGCAAAAAGCTCCTTGCAACAGGAAACGGAAAATGCAATCTCAGCAACATCAATCTTTCGTCCGAGCATTATCACGGAAGTGTCCGCAATGCCATGAGGATAATAAGTTCGACCACCTCTGCAAAGGACTTTTTCGGCAGCATGGGCGTAGTGTGTATTGCCGACAAGCAGGGCAGGATATACCCGCGCAGCGGAAGTGCAGCCACCGTTCTGAGCGCGCTGAGACTCCGAATGGAGGAGCTGGGGGTTGAGACACGCTGCGGCTTTGAGGTGAATTTCATTGAAAGCACGCCGAAGTTCTTCAGGATCTCGGGCTCCGCAGGCGAGAAGTACCCGTGCAGGAGGATTATTGTTGCGGCAGGCGGCTATGCAGCTCCGCAGTTCGGTACCGACGGAAGTGTGATAAGACTTCTGCGCAGCAAGGGCTGCCACACCACGAAGATATGTCCCGCTGTAGCGCCTCTGAGGGTACGTCCGGAGCTGCTCAAGGGACTTAAGGGAGTTCGCGCCAAGGGCAGGGTAACTGCTTATTCGGGCGGTCGGTTCCTCAAGGAAGAGGCGGGTGAGATACAGTTTACGGAGAGTGCTCTTTCGGGCATCTGTGTGTTCAATATGGCTCACCTTATCTCCAATTATGACGGCAAGCTCACACTGAGGCTCGACCTTGCCGCAGATATGGAGACAGAGCATCTTGCAGGCTATCTGCGGGTGATACAGTATCAGCGCTCAAAGCATACCGTTGAGGAGCTCCTCACGGGAATATTCCAGCGCAGTCTTGCACTGTGGCTTGTCAAGAACGGCCTGAAACGCAATATGACGGACGAGATCTCCACTCTCCGGGACAATGAGCTTATACAGCTTGCACGCTTCATAAAGGCGGTGGATTTTGACGTTATAAGCAGCGCCTCGTGGAAGGAAGCTCAGGTCACGTCGGGCGGCATAAGCGGCGACTGCGTAGATGAAAGGCTCCAGCTCAGGAGTGAAAAAGGTATTTTCCTCTGCGGAGAGATACTTGACGTGGACGGAGACTGCGGCGGATACAATCTCCAGTGGGCATGGTCCTCCGGCATTGCAGCGGGACGAAACTGTGCCGATTCACTGAGAGGAGCCGTTCTATGATAAGAGTAAGCGGTATCAGCGTACCGCTTGATACCGATCTTTCGGATCTGACTTCAATATGCGCAAAGAAGCTGAAGATAAGCCGTGACGCTCTTAAAAGCGTGAAGCTTGCAAAAAGATCGGTGGACGCCCGCAAAAAAACGGACGTACACTTTATTATCTCCCTTGATATTGAAGCAAAGGGGGAGGAAAAGCTTCTCAGGACTCTCCGCAATGCTACGGTATACGAAAAGCCGGTGTATGAGATACCGCAGGTCAGGTCTGCGGATAAGCGTCCCATCATAGTTGGCTTCGGTCCTGCGGGAATGTTTGCGGCACTTGTACTTGCGAAAGCCGGAGCAAGACCTGTAGTTCTGGAACGGGGCGGCGATGTGGATTCAAGATGCCGTGCAGTTGAGGAATTCCAGAGCGGCGGCAGACTTGATCCCGAATGCAACGTGCAGTTCGGCGAGGGCGGAGCAGGTACATTTTCCGACGGAAAGCTGAATACCGGCATAAAGGACAGGCGTATCGGCTGGATATTCGAGCAGCTGGTGGAGTTCGGAGCTCCTGATGAGATACTTTATACGGCCAAGCCCCATGTGGGTACGGACAGGCTCAGGGAGACTGTCAGATCCCTGCGCGAAAAGGTAATTTCACTGGGCGGAGAGATTATTTTCAATGCAAGATTCTGCGGCTTTGAAGCCGAGGAGGGACAGCTTTCCTCCGTGAGCTATATACGCAGCGGAGATATGATAAGAACAGAGACAGACAGCCTCATACTTGCTACCGGACACAGTGCAAGAGACGTGTTCGAACTTCTTTACGAAAATGGCATAGCCCTTTCCCAGAAGAGCTTTTCCGTGGGTGTTCGTGCCGAGCACCTGCGCAGGGATATAGACAGGGCTATGTACGGCGATTTTGCCGGACATCCCGCACTGAAAGCGGCGGATTACAAGCTTGCGGTACATCTCCCCAACGGACGTGCAATCTACACTTTCTGTATGTGTCCCGGAGGATATGTCGTTGCAGCCTCCTCCGAGGAGGGAAGGCTCGCAGTCAACGGTATGAGCTGCTTTGCACGCGACGGAGAGAATTCAAACAGTGCGCTGCTTGTTAACGTGGGACCCGGGGACTACGGAAGCACACACCCTCTTGCGGGTATGTACTTTCAGCGTGACCTCGAAGAGAAGGCATTCAGGGCAGGAGGCAGCGACTATAAGGCGCCCGTGGCTGTCCTCAGGGATTTTGTAAACGGACGTGTCAGTGAGAACTTCGGCAGGGTAAAGCCCACATACCGTCCCGCAGTAAGCTTTGCTCGCCCCGAGGAATATCTGCCGGATTTTGTATGCGAGTCGCTCAAGCTCGGCATAAGGGAAATGGGTAGAAAAATCAAGGGCTTTGATGACGGGGATACTCTTCTTACGGGTATCGAGAGCCGAAGCAGCTCCCCTGTGAGGATAGACAGAGACGCGGATATGCAGTCCATGTCGCTGAAAGGACTTTATCCATGCGGCGAGGGAGCGGGATATGCAGGAGGAATAGTCTCGGCGGCGGCAGACGGTATGAAGTGCGCCGAGGCGGTAATATATAAAATGAACGGAGGTATATTATGAAGATCAATGTTATCGGCGGAGAAATGACCACTCAGGAAATAGACGAATACATAAAATATGCAGGACAGAAGTATACAGGCAGACAGATCAGCGGACTTGATATAATCATCGACGGCGAATTCGTTGATCTGAAGGTATACTTCAAGGATACGGATTTTCAGCGGACATACCGTTCGGCTGATTATCTTGTGAATAATATGGAAAAGCTCAATGACGCAAAGCAGAGCGAGTTCAGTGAAAAGCAGCGTCACTGGGTCTGAGGAGCATTAAATGGAGCTTACTAACATAGGCACGGTCAGGGATATTCTGTCCCGTCACGGCTTCAGCTTTTCAAAGGGGCTGGGTCAGAATTTTATAATCAATCCCGATATTTGTCCGAAAATAGCTGAATACGGCAATGCACGTGAGGGCTTTGGTGTACTTGAGATTGGTACGGGTATAGGAGTTCTTACCGCTGAGCTGGCGAAGCGGGCCGACAAGGTGACGGCAGTGGAGATAGATTCAAGGCTGCTGCCCATACTTGCCGAGACCCTTGAGGAGTTCGACAATGTCAGGATAGTCAACGAGGACGTTATGAAATGCGATCTTCACGGGCTTATAAAGGAAGAATTTGACGGGCTCAAGGTAGCTGTATGCGCCAATCTGCCCTACTATATCACTTCGCCGATACTAATGCTGCTCCTTGAGAGCAGGCTTCCAATGGAGTCCATAACGGTAATGGTGCAGAAGGAAGCCGCTCAGCGGCTCTGTGCAAAGGTGGGCAGCCGTGAAGCGGGAGCCATAACAGTTGCTGTGAACTATTACGGTACGGTAAAGAGCCTTTTCAATGTGTCCCGGGGCAGCTTTATGCCTGCGCCGAATGTGGATTCGGCAGTTATAAGGATAGACCTGAATGACGAGAGAAAACTTGATGAGGAGCATGAACGCTTCTTCTTCAGAATGGTCAGGGCGGGCTTTGAACAGCGACGCAAGACCCTTGCCAACGGCCTGTGCTCCATAATGGGTATCCCTAAGGAAAGTGTCTGTTCGGCACTGGAGACCGTGGGGCTGAATGCTTCCGCCCGTATCGAGCAGCTTGATATGGAGCAGCTTATCGGGCTGTCGGCCCGGCTTATTGATAATGATTAATGACGGCTATTTTTACGGAAAGGCATTACAGACGTGAATATATCTATTTTTTCACTTACCGAGAGCGGCAGGCTGCTCTCTCTGAGACTCTCCGAAGCTCTTGGAGCAGATAACAGGGTGAGCCGTCTGTGCCACAATGAGTATATCGACGAGGACGCCGCAAGTTTCTGGAATCTCGGCAGCATGGCGGGCAGGCTCTATAAGCGTTCTGACGCTATGATATTCATATGCAGATGTGATGTGGCAGTAAGGGCGGTAGCTCCTTATATCGGAAACAGGAATACGGATCCGGTGGTCATAGTCGTGGACGACAGCGGAAAGTATGTGATCCCTGTTCTTTCGGGACATATAGGCGCAGCCGACAGACTTGCCGAAAGGGTCTCGGCGGCGATCGGAGCAGAGTGTGCTGTATCATCGGGCGGCAGCGGAAAGTTTTCGGTGGAAGGCTTTGCAGAAGCGAACGGTCTTATAATTACCGATAAAAGTGCAGCGAATACAGTTTCAGAGGCAGTCCTGAACGATGAGAAGATAGGGTTTGCGTCTGATTATCCTCACAGCGGACTTCCCGGCGAGCTCACGGAATTCGGTATGTGCAGGACGGGGATATATGCAGGGAGCGATACAGCTGCAAAGCCCTTTGACGTTACTCTCAGACTTGTGCCGAGAAACATAGTGCTCGGTATCGGTGCAGATGACGATATTTCTCCCGAAACCGTTTCCGCGGCGTACAATGAAGCTATTTCTGCTATGGGTACGGACGAGGAAAGGATAAGCCTTGTACTTTGTCCCGGAAGACTCTCGGAAGCAGAATGTATAAAGGCTCTTTGCAGCAGATCAGCGGCTTTATGCAGCTGCCGCAGCGAAGAGCTGCTCGAAAATATGCGCTCACATACGGGCGGTGCACCGATATGTGAAAAGAGGATAGGAGAAGTGACCTTTACAGTTGGTGAAAAGCAGGTGTTCCTTGATTTTGAAAAACAGCCATGACAGTGGATTTACGCTGCCAGAACAATAAGAACGATGTAAAACCTCATCGGATATGAAAGGCATGGTAATCGGAATGATCACACTCGTAACAGGCGGTACAAGGTGCGGAAAAGCAAAATATGCCGAGTCGGTGCTCGATAGCTTTGAAGGCAGAAAGTATTGTATAGCTACAATGGGGCATTCGGGCGACGAGGCAGGGGGAGTTATAGCAAGACATTATATGCTGTGCAAGGACAAGAACTTCATAGCTCTGAATCAGCCGCGCGATATAGGTGCGTCCCGTATAGAGGAGGGCTGCGGAGTCATTCTTGAATGCCTTGACCTTCTGTGTCTGAACGAGATGTATCTCGGAGCGGATTCGGCTGCGGACAGGATAATCGGGGGTATAAAGAAGCTTGCGGAAAAAGCAGCGGAGCTGGTTATAGTTACAAACGAGGTGGGCTCGGATGGTATCAACTATTCTCACGATACTATGAACTTTATACGTCAGGTAGCTGAACTCAACTCCCGCATTGCTGTATTTGCGGATAATGTTATAGAATGTGTTTACGGTATACCTATCGTGCGTAAGGGTGTGCTCAGATAAAACAGCTGAACTGATAAGTATTTTACTCGGAGGTAATTGACAATGAAAATGATAATCGGAGGAGCATATCAGGGCAAGATAAGGTGTGCGTGCGAATATTTCGGTTTCAAGGAATCGGAAATGGTAAACGGTTCTATCTGTGATTTTGAGGAGGTTTTTGCTGCCCGCTGCATCAAAAGCTACCACAAGCTTATATCCCGCCTTTTAGCCGAGGGAGTGGATCCCGTCGCATTTACCGAAAAGCTTTGTGAGGCAAATAAGGACGTTGTGATAATCATGGACGAGATCGGCTGCGGGATAGTTCCCGTGGAAAAGGCTGAACGCCTGCGACGTGAGGCAACGGGACGCTGCGGATGTATCATAGCGGAAAAAAGCGATACCGTTATCAGGGTCATATGCGGTATACCTTCATTCATAAAAGGCGCTCCGCCGCAAGTATGACGGAGATACATATTTACAGGGCTGTGCAGCTGCACAGCCTTTTCTTTTTCTTAGGAATAATTCATGTTTTTCGTTCCCGGAGGCGTGATACGACATAAAACGCGTTCGTTATGTGTTATAATGGCTTGTATTTCTTTGTGAGGTGGAAAGCTATGATAAGTATAAAACACAGACGTATAACGGAGCGTATGAAGACCGCAGCCGCGTTTGCCGCTTCATTGGCGGCGGGAGCACTTTTGTCGGGAACAAAAATGGCAGGAATTGCTTCATTTGCGGATATTTCCCTTGCGGGAGCCGTCGGATTGCCCTATGCTGCCCTTGTTTTTTCCGGAGCGCTGATACGAAGTATCATAGGCGGTTCCATAGGACATAATATAGTGAAGCTTTCTTCGCTTGCCCTTATAGTGATAATAAAAATGTTCCTCGAGCCGAAAAATGATCCGAAGCTCTGCGGGGTCAACACTGCTGTGAGCGTATTTGTTTCGGGAACTGCGGTCTCGGCTGTCATAGGGGAGCTGCTGAACAAGCTGCTCTTTTATGCATTTTACGGCGGACTGGCGGGATTTACTGCATATTCCGCGGCGGTGTTGATAATGGAAATAAAAAAGCGGCGTGTGATAGATCTTTCAGGACTGGGCGGATATTCCTATGCAGTGATATATGCTGTTTTTACCGCTTCGCTGTGTTCGCTGGAACTTCCGCTTATAAATATCGGCATAGCGGCAGGTGCAGCATTTACACTGTTAGGTGCGTATTTTTACAGGCATACGGGAGGAGTGATATGCGGCGCCCTTACGGTATGCGGAGCATTCCTCGCCTCGCCCTCGACGGGAATGCCTATAGTTCTTCTTCCGGCAGCGGGACTCCTTGCAGGCTTCCTGCACGGAAGCAGGAGCAATACGGCCGCCATGAGCTTTGTGGGAACCAATATTGTGCTTATGATACTTACTGGAGGAACTACAGACAGCATAGGAGCTATGATTGATATTATATGCGGCGCTGCTGCTTTTATACCGGTCGCATCGGTATATTCGGACAAGTGGATTATCACGGACAGCCGCTGCAGGACAGAGCTCAGCGAGATAATTGGAGCTAAGATGGCTTTCCTTTCCGATACCGTGGCAGAACTGAGAAGAGAAACGGGACGTCTTTCGGATATGCTGAACAGGGAGGCAGATGAGGGAGCGGATATTGAAGAGAACCGAAGCTCTGTATGTTCGGTATGCTACCGCCGTCCGTTCTGCTGGCAGTCGGACAGAGGGAATACCGCCCGCGGTTTTTCCAAGCTGTCACAGATGACGGAATTTGCGTCGGAGACTTTTCCCGCAGAGCTGGAGGAGTGTATACGGAAGAACGAGCTCATGGACGCTTTTTCAAAGACTTCAAGAGAAAAGGCGGCGGTAAAGCTGCTGGATATGCGCTTTTCAGAGAGCCGGGAGCTGCTGAGCGAGCAGCTGAAAATAACGGAGGAGCTTATCCGATCTGCGGGCGAACGGATCGATCTTCGTTTTTCCGAGTCTATGAGCAGGCGAATAGAGGGAAAGCTGAAGAAGTTCGGGATAGAAGCGGATACCGTCATAGCCTGCTACAACAGAAGGAGCCGCCTCATAGCAGAGATCTATTTCGGAGCAGACACCGACTTCGGAGGCGGCAGGAGAATATGCGATCTTGTGGCGGACGAGCTCCATATAAGGCTTGAATGCGGAGGAACTGTTCGTACAGGTACCGAGGTTAGGATGTGCCTGTTCGAGAAGCCGCGGTACGAGATGGAGGTATATGCGGTATCATCCTGCGCCGATGAGGCCAAAGAGAACGGCGATACCTATGCTTACTTTACCGACGGCAGCGGAAAGGGATATGTTGTGCTTTCTGACGGTATGGGAACCGGCAGGGAGGCTTCGTTCCAGTCCCGGATCGTTACCGGCCTTTTCAGACGGTTGGTGAGCAGCGGTGTGGATCACGGCTCGGCGGTAAAGCTTATCAATTCCATAATGGTGACGAAATCACAGGATGAGACCTTTGCAACTCTTGACGCGGCGGTCGCGGACCTTGACGAAGGAGGCTTGGTTATAGTAAAATCCGGAGCTGCTCCCACTATAATACGCCACGGCGGGGGAGTACTGAAGATAGCGTCCCCGACCTTTCCGATAGGTATATACCAGCGGGCAGAAATGTTCAGCCGAAGATTTGATTTTGATGAGGGAGATATAGCAATAATGTTCTCGGACGGAATATCGGAGAACGCTTATCCGTTTATAAAGGAGCTTCTTACGGGAGGTGATGACATGAAGCATATAGTTGACGAAATATCGCGTAAAGCCGGTGTTTTTAATCCCGGGACTCGCTCTGACGATGTGACTGTACTGGGACTGCGGATAGTCGGGAACAAAGAATGATTTTTTGTGAACAAAATATTAACTCAAATATTATTTGAACGGGCAAGAAGAAAGCTGTTTGCTGTGCATTTTAACAAAGGTTAACAAGAAAATACAAGTTTTAATATGTCAAGTTGCACTAAATAAATCAGGCAATATTAGCATAACGTATGAAATTTTGGGTCGATTCTCAAAAAAGCTTGAATAATTCTGCTGATTCTGATAAAATGTATTATAGCAAAGGAGGCTGAATTTATGTCTGTTAACAATAACAACAATCCCAACGATTTTCCGCTGTACCTTTTCTATCAGGGAAAAAACTACGAAGCATATAAATTTTTTGGCGTTCACTCTAAGAAAAAAGGAAGAAACAAGATATTCACCTTCAGAGTTTGGGCTCCTAATGCTGTAAGTGTTTCGGTCGTAGGCGATTTCAACGGCTGGGACAGAAAAAGATCTCCCATGGCGCTTGTTGCCGACGGTATATGGGAGACAGAAATTCCAAAGCTTGAACAGTTTGATGCTTATAAGTTCAGTATAGAGACTGCCGACGGCAGGATACTGATGAAAGCGGATCCTTATGCGGCTCATTTTGAGACACGTCCCGGAACTGCGTCAAAGATATTTGAAAGCAGCTATAAATGGGAGGACGATGAGTGGTTCAGGGAGAAAAAGGATAAAAGCGTATACAAAAGCCCCGTCAATGTGTATGAGGTACATCTCAGCTCATGGAAGAACTACGGCGGCGATGTGTACCTTGATTACAAGACGTTTGCCGGTGAGATAATACCTTATCTCAGGAAAATGTCATATACTCATGTGGAGTTCATGCCCCTCACCGAGTACCCCTTCGACGGCTCCTGGGGATATCAGGTGACAGGATATTTTGCTCCCACATCACGTTACGGTACTCCCGATGATTTCAGGAAGATGGTGGATATGTTCCACGCTGCGGGGATAGGCGTGATACTTGACTGGGTACCCGCTCATTTCCCTAAGGACGAGGCGGGACTGTATGAATTTGACGGCAGCTGCTGCTATGAATATACGGACGACCGCAAAAAGGAGCACAAGGCCTGGGGCACCCGAGTTTTCGACTACGGAAAAGCGGAGGTATGCTCTTTCCTTATCTCCAGTGCTAATTACTGGTTCGACGAGTTCCATGTGGACGGCCTGAGAGTCGATGCAGTTGCTTCCATGCTCTATCTTGACTATGACAGGCGGGAGGGAGAATGGGCTGCGAATATCTACGGCGGCAACGAGAACCTTGAAGCTGTGGAGTTCCTCAAGCACCTTAACGAGGCTGTCTTCCGCAAACATCCTGACGCTCTTATGATAGCCGAGGAATCAACGGCATGGCCTCTTGTTACGAAGCCTACGGACATAGGCGGTCTCGGCTTCAATTTCAAGTGGAACATGGGCTGGATGAACGATATGCTCAGTTATATGTCCCTTGATCCCATATACAGAGCCTTCAATCATGACAAGCTCACATTTTCGTTCTTCTATGCATTTTCCGAGAACTATATACTTCCCATATCCCATGACGAGGTCGTTCACGGCAAATGCTCGATGATAAACAAAATGCCCGGGGAGTACGATCAGAAATTTGCTTCTTACAGAGCCTTCCTTGCTTATATGATGGCACATCCGGGAAAGAAGCTGCTCTTTATGGGACAGGAATTCGGACAGATGAAGGAATGGAACTACAAGTCCCAGCTGGACTGGGATATACTGAAATTCGATTCGCACAAGACCCTGCTTAAATTCTCGGAGAAGCTGAACAGATTCTATGCCGAGAATTCTCCTCTTTGGCAGAATGACGATTCGTGGAACGGTTTCAGCTGGATCTCAAATGACGATTACAAGCAGAGCGTTATCTCCTTCAGGCGTATTGACGATAACGGCGACGAGATAATAGCCGTCTGCAACTTTGTTCCTGTCGAGCGCCGCGAGTACAGGATAGGCGTTCCGCAGAAGGGAAGATACAAGGTCGTATTCAATACCGACTCTCCCGAATTCGGAGGCTCCGGCATAACGGAGAGCTCTTTCAAGTCGGAAAGCGTACCGATGCACGGACACGACAACAGTATCGCTATGACGCTGGCTCCGCTGTCTGTCATTTATCTTAAGCTTTCTCCCGCACGAAAAAAAGCGGAAGTTCCCGCGGAGAGCAAAAAGCCCGCAGGCAGGACAGCAAAGGCGGCTGTAAAGAAGACTGCGGCAAAGAAGAAAACTGCTGAAAAGAAATAACTCATAATTTTAATATAATCGGAGGCATGATATGTATACTAAGAAAAGAGTCGTTGCAATGCTGCTGGCAGGCGGTCAGGGAAGCAGACTATATGCGCTGACCAAAAATGTTGCAAAACCTGCAGTACCATACGGAGGAAAATACAGGCTTATAGATTTCCCTCTCTCTAACTGTACAAACTCGGGTATCGATACAGTGGGCGTGCTTACCCAGTATCAGCCCCTTGTATTGAATGAATATATCGGAAACGGACAACCGTGGGATCTTGACAAGATGAACGGCGGAGTCCATGTGCTCCCGCCCTATGAGACACAGGCAGGCGCTTCATGGTATGAGGGCACTGCGAATGCAATATACCAGAACATGAGATTCATCGAGCGCTACGATCCCGAGTATGTGGTAGTACTCGGCGGCGACCATATCTACAAAATGGATTACTCAAAAATGGTGGATTTCCACGTTGAGAACAACGCTGACTGCACTATCTCTGTTATCGACGTACCGAAGGCTGAGGCTTCGCGTTTCGGCATAATGATATGCGACGAGCAGAAGCAGGTCACGGACTTTGTCGAGAAGCCAAAGGTACCGAAGTCGACCCTTGCTTCAATGGGTATTTACGTTTTCACATGGGAAAAGCTCCGCAAGTACCTTATAGAGAACGAGGAGGAGGCCAATGCCAAGCGTGACAAGGGTGAGCCCTGGTCAAAGGACTTCGGCAAGGACATAATCACCTCAATGCTCCGTGACAAGCAGAGACTTTTCGCTTATGAGTTCGAGGGCTACTGGAAGGATGTGGGAACTCTTGATTCGCTGTGGGAGGCAAATATGGATCTCCTCAGCCCCAGCGTTCCGCTCGACCTTTACGATCCTAACTGGAAGATATATTCCAGAAACAACAATTATCCCCCTCAGTATGTGGGCGACAATGCCGACATCGAGAATTCGATGATCTCCGAGGGAAGTACCATAGACGGTACGGTTGACTTCTCCATTCTCTTCTCGGGCGTTACCATTGAAGCGGGCGCGACCGTGAACTACAGCATAATCATGCCCGGCACCGTTATAAGATCGGGTGCTGTGGTCGAATATGCCATAGTCGGGAGCGACAGCGTGATCGAGCCCCGTGCAAAGGTGGGCTCAAGTCCGGAAAATATCGAGAACAGGGACGACTGGGGCATAGCCGTAGTCGGAAACAACGTAACGGTCTCTGCCGAAAAGGTCGTTGAGCCTAAGCAGATCATCGGCGAAAATATCTGACGGAGGGATCATACCATGAGTGTTAATTATAATGTTTTAGGACTTGTTTTCGCAAGCATGCACGACTCTTATGTAAGCGAGCTTACAAAGCAGAGAACAATGGGTTCCATACCTTTTGGCGGACGTTACCGTCTTATAGATTTTCCGCTTTCCAATTTCGTCCATTCCGGTGTTTCCGAGGTGGGTGTAATAACAAAGTCAAATTACGGCTCGCTGCTGGATCATCTCGGCTCGGGACGTGACTGGGATCTTGCCCGTAAAAAGGGCGGTATGCATCTGCTCCCGCCGTACAGTCAGACGGGAGGCATATACAAGGGAAGGCTTGACGCCCTCAATAATATATGGGGCTTTGTGGAGCATTCCAACGCCAAGTATGTCATCATGTCCAGCTGCGACGTGGTAACCACTATCAATTTCAATCCTGTGCTGAAGCAGCATATGGAAGAGGAGGCTGATATAACTCTTGTATACAGCAGAGACTACTATAACTTTGATAAGAACAAGTGTACCACTGTTCTCGAATTCGATGCCGAAAAGCGCCTCAAGGACGTGCTCGTCGAGCCCCAGATCTCGGGAGAGTGCAATATCTGGCTGGAGATGTGCATAATCACAAAGGACTTCCTCAAGAAGATCGTTTCGGACGCTGCCAGCAGAAATCAGCACAGCTTTACCCGTGAGATACTTCAGGGAAAGAAGGACGAATACAAGATAATGGGTTATAAGCATGACGGATTCTTTACGAGGATAGACAGTATACAGGACTACTATAATGCAAACAGGCTCCTCCTTGATCCCGAAAAGAAGAACGCTCTTTTCAGGAAGGATATGCCGGTTCTTACCAAGATAGGTGACAACGGTCCCGTAAAGTACGGACTTGAGTCAAAGATAAAGGATTCCCTTATAGCTGACGGCTGCATTATCGAGGGAACGGTTATCAACTCTATCCTTTTCAGAGGAGTAAAGGTGGGAAAAGATACGGTAGTCAAGGACTGTGTTCTTCTTCAGAGTACAAAGGTGGGCTCTAATTGCAGTATCTCGTCGGTAATAACCGACAAAAATGTTGAGATAAGTAACGAAAAGGTGCTTACAGGCTCCGAGACATATCCGCTGTATATTGGAAAAGGCGGTAAGATCTGACGGCGGTGATAAAATATGAAAATACTATTTGCTGCCAGCGAGGCTGTACCGTTTGCAGCTTCAGGCGGTCTTGCAGATGTGGCGGGTTCACTTCCGAAGGCTATAAAGGCGAAGAAGCACGACTGCAGAGTCGTTATACCGCTTTATAAGTCTATCAAGCCCGAGTTCCGTGAAAAACTGATATTTCTGACGAACATCACGGTCGATGTATCGTGGCGGAAGCAGTACTGCGGCATCTTTATGACTATCAGGGACGGCATAACATATTATTTCATAGATAACGAGTATTATTATTCGAGAGACGGTCTGTACGGCTTCTATGACGACTGTGAGAGATTCGTTTTCTTTGACAGGGCAGTTCTTGAAATGCTGAAGTATATAGACTTTACTCCCGATATAATCAACTGCAACGACTGGCAGACCGCGCTCATACCTGTTTACTATAATGTTTATTATAAGTATCAGCAGGGCTATGACGGGATAAAGACAGTCTTTACCATTCATAATATTGAGTATCAGGGCAAGTACGGCAAGGAGGTCCTCAGCGAGCTGATGGGCATTCCGGCCTACAATGCAGGCCTTCTTGATTACGACGGATACGTCAATATGATGAAGGGCGCTATCGAGACCAGCGACATGATAACTACGGTAAGTCCCAGCTATGCGTGGGAGATCCTCGATCCTTGGTACGCTCACGGCCTTGACAGGATACTTGTCACAAAGCAGTACAAGCTGCGCGGCATTATGAACGGCATAGACACAAAGCTGTACGATCCTGAGAGGGATAAGCTGATAGCTGCTAATTATTCTGCCAGAAAGCCTCAGGGCAAGTCTGAATGCAAGAAGGCTCTTATCGAAGAGTTCGGCTTTGCCGAGGGCGATGAACCGGTAATAGGTATAGTTACGCGTTTTGTGCGCCATAAGGGTATTGATCTTATACGCTGTGTTTTCGAGGAAATGGTACACGAGGGCATTAAGTTTGCCATACTCGGAAGCGGCGAAAAGATATACGAGGATTTCTTTATAGAAATGGCTTCACGTTATCCCGACAGAGTTGCCGTAACGGTCGGCTTTGTTCCGGAGCTCTCTCATAAAATATACGCGGGTGCGGATATGTTCCTCATGCCTTCCCAGAGCGAGCCCTGCGGACTTGCTCAGATGATCGCCATGAGATACGGAACAGTTCCGATAGTTCGCGAGACAGGAGGACTGAGGGATTCTGTCACGGATAACGGCGGTGAAAACGGCAACGGATATACCTTCAAGACGTATAATGCCAATGATATGCTTGATGCAGTTCACCGTGCCTGCTACGATTACAGGGACAAGGCGGAATGGGGTGATCTTATCTACAGGATTATGAACTGTGATCACAGCTGGTCTGCTTCAGCAGATGCGTATATCGATATTTACAAAGAAATTCTTTCGAATAATTAAAGATAATCTACAGCCCGGAAGTCGCAGTGATTTCCGGGCTGTGTTATGCAATATATAGGCGGCACTGCCACTGCTGTCCGTTATTTCGCACAAAAATAACGTTCAAATTTTTGCGTAATTTGGTTTGACAAAAGACTGTTTAGATGATATAATATATTTACTGTCCGACATAAGGGCGTCAATGATTACAGAAATTTTCTTTGAGAAATTTTCAAAAACTATTGACAAACAGTCTGAACAGTGATATAATATTAAAGCTGTCTGATAAAGACGGCATCAGCATCTTGAAAATTGAACAATGCGAAGAAAAGTAACGACCCTTGAGATTCCTTTTTGAAGCTGGAAACGGCGGAGAGAAGAAAGGTCAAGAAAAGACTAAAAAAATACGCGAAAGTAAT
>Ga0129307_1000245_pt1 | contig 94529 bp, 78 predicted proteins | sample P1105metagenome_FD_94437 | JGI IMG/M metagenome (GOLD analysis project Ga0129307, IMG submission 94437) | Capybara group fecal microbial communities from Wisconsin, USA - P1105 metagenome | ecosystem: Host-associated > Mammals > Digestive system > Large intestine > Fecal | place: USA: Wisconsin... | reverse complement strand
GATACCACCCCTGTTTCATACTGGATAGGCGGAACCGGCTACTATTCCGATCAGTACGACTACCTGTATTCAAACGGTACATATATTCCTAAAACACTAAAAACCATAGTCGTTACCGGCGGTCCAAGAATACCTCACAACGCTTTTGAAGGCATGACAAGTCTTACGGAGGTAGTTCTTCCCGATACGATAACCACTATCGAGAATAACGCTTTCAGCGGCTGCACAGGACTTGAAACAATCAAATTCCCCAAAACAATCACAAGCATAGATTCCACCGCTCTTTATCAGGCAAAGGTCAAGAACGTTTATTTCTACAACAACAATCTGACAATCCCCGCTGTTCCTGAAGGAGCAACAATTTACGGATATTCATCAAGCACCGCAAAGGAATACGCCGACAAGAACGGTTATAAATTCGTCCCCCTTGACAGCGGCTCAACCACAGGTACAACAACAGTAACAAAACAGACAACAACCACTAATACACTTACAACTACTACAACCTCTTCCAAAACGTCCACAAGTACTTCAAAAGCAACTTCAACCACGTCTCAGTCTGCTACAACATCGGTAACCACATCTGTCAGCACCGATACCGGACTCGTTCAGATGGTCATGCTGGGCGACGGTATCACTGCCAAGGTTTTAGATGACGGAACTCTCAATATATCCGGTGAAGGCCAGATGTATGACAGTCAGTCAAGTCCGTTCAAGGAGCCTGAGAGCATAAAGAATGTTCAGTTCCAAGGCAATATAACCAGCATAGGCGATAATACATTTGCAGGTATGAGCACTCTAAGCAGTATAGTTATACCAGAAACAGTGAAGTCTGTCGGCGAGGATGCGTTCAGCGACTGCAAGGAGCTCGTTGATGTCGGTTACGAAGGAAGCGAGAGCGAATGGAAGGATGTATCAGTTGGCAAGGGCAATGAAGCTGCACTTGAAAAGGTTCATTTCAACGAAAAGCCACAGGAAATCATCGTTCTTATCGTACTTACCGGTGACTCAAACTGTGACGGCAGGATAAGCAAAGCAGACGGTATGCTTCTTGCCCGTTATATTGCAGGCTGGGAAGGAATAACTCTTGATGTTGATTCGGCTGATATAAATAAAGACGGTCAGATCAGCAAGGCTGACGGAATGATCCTTTCACGCTATATCGCAGGCTGGGAAGGCTACGACAAATACTTTCAGTGATAATACATAATAATATTACTCTTAAAAAAACAGGATCAACAATAAGTAAAGCACAAATAATTTTTCATCATGAGAAAAGCTCCGTATCCGGAGCTTTTCTCTTTGTCAAGGCTAAAAACCGGTCATTATTTTACAATTATGGTGCAAAAAAGCAAAACCAGCAGTTTCTAAAAGCAATTTTTGACTTGATATCGTTATATATTGAAAGTATATTAAGGGGAATTCAAATGAGAACAAGCATCAAAAAAGCCATTGCATTTACTCTGACACTCTGCGCTACTTCAGCAGGTACCATTGAAGGAAAGTTCACTCTTTCCCCCACTCCCATCGCTGCGGAAACAGCAGAAACAGTTAAAATCAGCAATTACAAATACATATGCCGTTCGTATAAAGTCAATCCCGCATATATGCAAAAAGCCCCTCCGACAAAAAAGTCTTACGTCAGAGGGGATAATGCTTTTATTCAGTTTTGTTGAAGGGCTCCACAGGTGCCGTAATATATAGAATCCACAATGATTAACCGTATACAATACGCTCATAAGGTACGGCATAGATTTTTTTAAAGATATTTGTACTCCAGCTCAGGGTTTTTGGCAAGATCACCCGGAAATCTGCAATATGAATTTGTTTATCTGCTCGCTCATTACGGCGACCTTGCCGCTTATTATCTCGGGACTGCCCTCGACGACCACCATACTCTGTATTTCCTCATTCGTAATGCTTCCGCTGCACATTTCCTTCCAGTTGATGTCCATATATCCGTAATTTGCAAGATAGGAATCAAGAATAAACAGTACGGGAATATCAGGGGATATGCTCTGCTCCTTTAATGCACGGCAGTTCCCGTAAAGCGAAGACCTTTCGTTAAGAACGGCCTTGTTCCCGGAATTGGCTATGAAGTGCTCCATAATAAGCGGAGAAGCCTTGCTTGTAATATCCATGTACCTTATAAGCCCCGTGCTGCTGAGGATACGGTAAACGAGCCTTTCCTTGCGTGCTGACTTTTCATACTCCCATGCAAACTGCTCGTCAGAAAGGCCGATGTCTCCGCGAATTGCTTCGGCGAGCTGGTAGCCGTAACTGTCAACGAACACCATTTTTTCCACGGAGTCTTTATACCTGCCGGCATATTCACGGCAATAGATGCAGGACGCTCTGTCGCCGAGAAGTATGACCCTGTCGGTCTTGGCAAGAGTGCCGAGAGCCTCATGTATCTCTTCTGCGATATTTGCGGAAGTTCTTTCCCTGTCGGTATCATCGCTGAATCCTCTGCCCAGCAGATCAAGCACTATCACGCTGTTTTCAGCCGAAAGCTCGTCTGCAAGGCCTTTCAGGGCAATAGTAGGAGCCATATCGTCCTCAGAGCTGAGGATCACTATAGTATGTTCCCCTTTTCCCGTACAGTAGGCAGCCATTTTCCTGCCGTCCGCCTCTGCAAAGGTGATGTTCTCATTCCTGTACTGCTCAAGCTTAGGAGCGTTTTTACTGATCTGTATACGGCTGCTTATAAAGCTGAAAGCAAGTACGATCACGCCCGCACAGCAAACCACGATCGCCATTCTCTTTATCACTTTTGCCGCAAATTTAAAGTAATCTGACTTTTTAAGGAAGGGCAGGAACAGCTCTCCTGCCTTTTTCAGCAGGAATGCTGCAGGTATAGATACGGCAATAACTGCGAGGGTATAAAGAAATATATTGCTGATATAGAAATATCTGCGGCTGCTGCCGTTTATGAAGCAGTAGCCGAAAAGCTCCACAAAGATACCGTGGACAAGATATATCTCAAGAGTCATCGTGCCAAGGAATGAAAGCGCCTTGCTTCCGATCTTCAGCTTCATGGACGCAAGAACCGTGAAAACGCAGAAGATTCCTCCGCAGAGTATCTCGCACAGGAGCTGTAGCTCCTTAATATTTCTGTACGATATACGCTCGCCGAACAAGTGATATACTCCGTCCGCATTGTTGCCCGCAAGAAAAAGAAGAGCCGTTAATGCCGCCGTCAGACACAGCAGCGGGATATAGGCCTTTTTGAAGGCAGATGTGATCTTCTGCTCGAATCGTGCGAAAACAGCTCCGAGTAAAATACAGGGCACGGTATTTATCCAGTAATCATCAAATATCAGCAGGTGAAGCACAAGACAGTAGAGCAGCACAAATACCGCAAATGCAGCCAGCGAATGCTTTTTCAGCTTCCCGAAGCACAGATAAAAGCCAAGGTACATAACGATTATGGCGTAAACATACCACGCATAGGGGTGAGTCGGAAAGCTCCAGCCGTCACGCAGCAGGAAAAAGGCTGCACTTGTCAGTACAAAGGGTATAAGCAGAGGGAGGATACGGCGTGAAAAGAAGCCGCTGAAATAATCCTTCTTGGCAGCTACGCTTTTTGTCAGTCCGAAGCCCGAACAGAACATGAAAAACGCAACGAAGAGATAGCCCGCTCCCACAAATGGTTCAAGGCCGCTCTGAGTATATTTTTCGGGGAGCCACGGCGCACAGGTCTTCTGCGAAACATGGTGGAAGATTATGCAGACCGCAAAAAAGCCGAGGATATTTTTCGTCTGTTCACGGCTCAGGAATCCTTCGTTCCATTTTTCCTTCCCGAAGGGCTTGCAGCCGAACAGCAAAAGTATCAGTAAAAGAGGATAAAAAACGTAGATCATAAAAAACTCCTTCTGAGATAAACACTTCATGTTATATATAGTCTGTTCACATATGGTATAATGCTTCCCGAAAGACGTCTGTCGCGGGATACTTACATTGTATCATACACAATCCGGTCAGTCAAGAGGATATTTCTTTTATGGCAGTCAATTCTGCACGGTATATCGGCAAAAATTTTTTATGCTTGCATTATAATGGATTTTGTGTTATAATCATAAGGACGTGCCACATTACCAAGGAGGTAGATATATTGAAGTTCAGAAGCCTTGCGGCGCTGCTTATATGCTCTCTTACGGCACTTTGCTCATGCGGAAGCACTATCCCGAATTCAAATGCGGTGATACCTGAGATTACCGCATCCGGAACTACAGTTACTTCCACAGGCACCGCAATAACAAGAAATACCACCACAGTCGGAGGCACCGGCAAAACAAGTGCAAAGCCGACTTCTTCTGCTAATACCGTCATCACCACTTCAGCTTCTTCAAAGGAACACGGCATTGTAAGAGACCCTGTTGAGTCTGCTGCAAAGCTTACAGGCTCGGCTATATCGCAGACGGCGGTACAGACCGCCCCGCCAAAGGTGATACAGGAGAAGAAGGAGCTGCATATCGACTCTCCCTCATGCAGGGCAGCCGCCTTTTACAGCGTTGACGAGCAGAAGCTCCTGTACTCAGACAATATAAACGAAAAGACTGCTCCCGCCAGCATAACAAAGCTGCTGACAGCGGCAACGGCATTAAAGGTCATAAGTCCGGATACTCCGTGCACGGTAGGTTCAGAGATCGGCCTTGTGAATTACGACTCAAGCCTTGCATACATATCACCCGGACAGGAGATAACTCTCTACGGGCTTATCACGGGAATGCTGCTTGCGTCGGGCAACGACGCCGCTTACACCATAGCTGTGACGGCTGCAAGAGCAGCCTCTCCCGATAAGGAGCTAACCGATCAGGAGGCAGCGGATAAATTCTGCGGCATGATGAACGATCTCGCCGGAGAGATAGGCATGAAGAACAGCCGCTTTGTCAATCCCGACGGCTGGGACGAAAGCAAACAGTATACCACTGTGGCAGATATTATCAAGCTTTCGGAGTATGCGCTCTCTGTGCCTGAGATACGAAAGACTTCGTCCTGTCACGAAAAGACGGTAACCTACCTTTCTGGCGGCACCTCTACCTGGAAGAACTCCAATTATCTTCTGGATCCCGAAAGCGAATTCTACTGCAAGTACGCCGTAGGGCTCAAAACAGGGACCACCCTCAACGCTGGCAACTGCCTGTCGGCGGCATTCCAGAAGGACGGAAAGACATATATATCAGTAGTTGTGGGCTGTGATACCGACGAGGACAGGTTTGTGCTCAGCAAAAAGCTGTTTGAAAGCATTGTTAAATGATACCATATTTACAGATGAAAAAATTAAAAATACGCTCTTCGTGCATGAAGAGCGTGTTTTTTTATATAAAAGTTGATCGGTCGGCTGGGCGTTTTTTGCTCTACTGACCAAATATTGCCTAATACACAAAAACATATAACTATCGTGCTAAGCAAACTTGACATGATAATGCTAATATGTTATAATAAGCCGAAAACAATTTAGGAGGTCGCTAATTTTGAAGATAGACGAGATCGGCTACAACCACAGACACCGCAAAAATTTCTGCATAGATAAGCCATACGGCTCGGGAAGCTGGTTAATGCTCGTAGTCAAGACTCCAGCTCATTTCCGTCTCAAAGGCAAAGAAATCCGCACCCCCGCACATTCTGTAATCATATTCAGACCTGACACTCCGCAATATTACTATCCTGCCAGCAACGAATACTTCGATGACTGGATGTTTTTCCATCCCGATGAAAATGACCAGAAGCTCATGTCGGATCTTAATATCCCCATTGACCGACCCGCAGAAGTCTTTGACAGCACTGAGCTTTCCGCTTTTATCCGTAATATGTGCTTTGAGCACTACTCAGCCAATCCCTACAGGAAAAAGGCTATCGACCTTTATTTCCAGCTTCTCATGTTCAAACTCTCAGAAAGGCTGAGCTCAAGGCAGCGGTCAACCGAAAGACCTGAGAATATCTATTCGGAAAAGCTGATGTGGATAAGAAAATCTATTTACCGCTGGCCAAACCGCGATTATTCCATAGACGATATGGCGAAGGAGGTCTCTCTCAGCCGTTCACGCTTCCAGCATCTCTATACCGAGACCTTCGGCGTGAGCGTAAACAGGGACGTTATCACCAGCCGTCTGAATAAGGCCGCGGAGCTCCTCAGGACCACCGACCTTTCCGTAAAGGACGTCGGCGTCAATGTGGGCTACAGCAATACCTCCTATTTCGTTAAGCTTTTCGGAAATTTCTATAATCTGACGCCTCTTCAGTTCAGGCAGTCGGAAGATTAAAAAATATGCCCCGGATCCTTTTGCTCACCATGAGCAGGATCAGGGGCTTTTTTATTTTTCAAGACCTGCAAGGACCATTACCGTAACGATCAGCATCACTACTATCAATGCTGTCGCCGCAAAGGAATGGAATTTGACTGCAAGTATTATCAATACAGTGAATATCACAGCCGCATATATCAGGAACCGCTGGCGGATACTCTGCTTTTTCTGTTCTGCGGCGATTTTCTTTTCCTCCTCGGCTTCATGGCGGCGGCGAAGCTCGTCCAGCTCCGCTTTTTCCTCCTCTCCGATCTTCTCCTGTTCCATGGAGAAAACCGCGTCGCGGACTCCGCTGAGGAATCTCTCATACAGCGTACGGAGCTTCATGCCCTCATCGCCAGATGAGTATTTCAGCGCACTTCCGAGAGAGCTGCCGAGGATCTCATTCATATTCACACGAAAGAATTCGTCGTCCGTGAGATCGTAGCCGAAGCGTTCGGCATAATCCGCAGCAAAGCTTCCGAGCACCTCTTCACTGAGAAGATCGCTTCCGCTGCGGCAGCCGTTATACGCGAGAAATTTTCCGTAATGTGCCTGCCAGCAGTCGGGAACAGCGTCAAGTATCAGGCCGCTGTACTCCTCCGCAGCCTCAAAGTCCTCCTCCGCAAGGAATATATTGAGCCTTCGCAGAAGCTTTTCGGGAGAATTCCTTACAGTTCCATTTCCTGCGTTCATTTTCTCTGAATGATCGTTCTTTCCGACACAAGCCCTTATCTCCCGTATGACCTCGGGCATAAATCCAATATCAGATGCGTCCCTGACCTGAAACGGTCTCAGCTCTGCGGGCAGAGCTTCCGCATCCGTATCCTTAAGGCAGATTATGAGCCTTTTTCCACTGTCTTTTCGGACAGCAGCTATGCATCTGCTCCACTCGCCCTTTACGCGCGGAACGGAAAGGCTTTCCTTTTCCGCAGCAGCTATCAGCATGATTTTTGCAGTTGCAATTGCCGCGCTTATATACGCCTCCGCTTCGTCGGCGGAGCTCTCCTCAATTGTCTCGGGAGCGTAGAACACGCTGAACCCCTCGTTTATGAGCTGGAGGTATATCTTCGCTGCAAGAGCGCTGTCGGCGGTGATTCTGCCCGTTTCATCACTTATACGGCAGCATATGAAAACATCGTAGTCCTCTCCCGTGCCCTCCTGCTCTATCTTATCGCGGCGCTGCATTTCCAGAGCGGCCGCTTCACGGCGGTATATAGTCTCCTGCTCATCGTTTGCAAGTCTCAGGGCGGCAAGATAATCCTTATCCGCGGTAATATCTCCGCAGCCCGTCCTTCCGCAGACCGCCGTTTTCATTCCCGAAAGGGGATCGTCCCTGTATTCCGCACCGCAGCGGCACAGTATCATTCCCCAGTAGCCCTCGGGCTCGTCGGGTATCTCTTCGGCAAGCTTTGAAAATATATTTTCCGCTCCGTCAAAAACCCCGTCAAGGAAGAGACCGCAGGCTCTGTTGTATTCCTCGGCATAAACGCCCGAATAGCGCAGCGGCACCGTCTGACGGGAGCCGCAGTGCTCGCATTCGCACACTCCCGTATCTTCATCTGATGTGATAGTCTGACCGCACATCTTACAGGTAAATCCCACTGATCTCACTTCTTTCTTTTATAACGTCCTTTTAAAGCTATTATATCATAATTCACAGCTCATTGCAACAAAAGGATAAAAACCTCAGCTGCAATGTATGAAAAAGCCGCAGATCACTCTGCGGCTTTTTTCTGCTGTTAATCAAGGGTGAGTTTTCCGAGGAGGTACTCCTGTATGCGGAGGGCGTCCCTTGAGGTTATGCCCTTGCTGCTGTCGTCAACGTCGCCGTTGAGCTGACCCTGCTCCGTAATCCTGTTGCTTTCCGAACCGTTTATGCCGTACCTGTTGGGATTTGAAATAGACTGCATTATAAGTACCGCATCAGCCATATCGACCGTATTATCACAGTTCGCATCGCCCCATACAGTTTTATCTTTTGTAAGGAACAGCTCATATATGTATGTATTGGAATCATTATCATACTCGGATCTGATACCGCCATGATTGATGTCAAAGGTATAGCCGTCAGCTGTAACATTTATTTGCATGAAGCTTACATAATCGGACACCATGTACTTGGTAAAATCATGTATTATCGGATTGCCGTCAGCAGTATCATACTCAAATTCAGGGCCGTGAGGGTGCGAAAGCTCTTCGTAAATATCCTGCAAGAATTTTACCTTTGCATTATTGATAAGCTCACCTGTCTGAGAATCCTTTACGGTAATGACCAGCGAATTTTCAGGCAGCGCATTGGGATCCTTTACGGTTATCTGGTATTTGAAGTTCTCAAAATCTATCGTTCTGCCGTCGGAGCTATACTGTCCGCTATAAGCTACGGTATAGGTTCCTGCCTTCAGCTGATTTGCCTGAGTCCCCCACCAGTTGCCGTTTGAGTTGCTTATCCTTGCCCCCTCAGGATCGAGAGTGATATTTTCTGCCACGAAGGGCTCTCCGTAAAAAGTACCTGCCTCTGCGGTGTTAAGGCTCTCCCAGTGTGTCACAGAGCGTACCTTTACGGATACTCCCGAAAGATCAAGGCTCTCACCCTCGGTATAGGTCGTCTTTGTGGGATAGGAGATCACCTCCATGATCTCGTATCTCGGGATATTGGTTATAGTCACAGGGATAACGGTCGTAGTTGTGGTGGTGGTAGTTACTTCCTGCTGCTCCTTTACGAAGACAGTATAGTTTATAACGTTGCCGGTCATGCCGTTGGTGCCGAGAACTACCTTCTGATCCGCATCAAAGCTCTTTTTGTATGCGGCAAAGGTCACTCCGTTGCTGGTCTGAGCGGTGAGGTCGGTCCTTGTGTAGCCGCTGAGCCATGAGGGCACCGAATTCGCGTCCTCTTCCCTTGTGTCCACAAGAACATAGACATCTGTCTTTCCGCCTGTGGTGAATTCGGCAAGGTCGCTGTCGGTGTTCTTGGAGTTGCAGGCCGTCATTATGTACTCGCAGCCCTGAAGCTCGTTTGCAAGGGCGGTATAGGTAAAGTCCCTGTCACCGTAGACCGCTCCGCCCACCGTATTTGACTCCATGAGCTTCCATGAACCCGAGTTACTGTAATCCTTAACGAGGAGGTTCTTTACCAGCTTTCCGTTTATCGGCTCGGGAGGAGTATTGTTCAGCTTCACATCGGGTCTTGCGGGAAGCTGGTACCCTGTGCCGAGATAGAAGCTTGGATGTGGCGGCTGATTGTAGCTCGACTGCTGACAGCCCGCCTGCATACGGTACTGCATATCGTGCATTAGAGTTGTGATACGGTACTGTGTCTCGGTATTGGTACACCATATGCGGAGCTTGGAATTATCCTCCGTTCTGAGTACGAGCTCCTCGCGCCAGTCGCCGAAGATGTCGGCTGTAAGGCAGGGAACCGCCTTTGTGTCGTTATTGGAAGCACAGCCCGAAGCTGTGAAGATAGTCTGTATATCGGAGGCTGACTTCATCTTGGTGATATAGATATTGTCAAGGAGCTCGCGTTCAAGATCGCCGTCCCAGTAGATAAGGAAGTTCATGGCAGGCTGCTTGCTGCCTATCTGTCTGCCCGATACGTCGTATACCGCACCGGCAGGTCTTGAGCCCCAGAACTCCGCACCGCTGTTCCCTGCGAGAACATTGTCCGCGCAACAGCGTCCGGTATCCTTATCGCCGTCAAAGTGCCATATTATCTGACCGTTTCTGCCGTCAACGAGAGAAATTCCGTAATTTCCGCTCTCATGACAGAGGAATACCTCTATTCCCTCATGGTTCGGATCAAGATCGCCCACATGCATAGCGTCGCCGTGTCCCTGGCCTGTGGACCAGAGCAGTCTGCCGTTATCGTCGATAACGCAGGCTCCCATGCAGACCTCCTGTCTGCCGTCGTTGTCGAAGTCAGCGACCATTACGTTGTGGTTGCCGTTTCCGTAGGCAGGATTGCTCGAATCAAATCCCGTATCGAATACCCACTTCTTGACCAGCTTGCCGTTCTTTACGTCAACAGCCGAAAGAGACAGCCTTGTATAGTAGCCTCTGCCGTAGATCGCCGAGGGGTGAACTCCGTCGAGATATGCGATAGCGCAGTTGTAGCGCTCACAGCGGTTTCCGTAGTTGTCGCCCCATGTGCTCTTGGCTGTATTGCTCGTAGCGTCGCCTCTCGACACAGGGAAATCTATGGTATCGAGAGCCGCGCCTGTTGCGCCTTCAAAAAGGGTCATGTACTCGGGACCCTGAAGAACAGTACCGTTGCTGTCGACATAATTTGCGTTTCCGTTGCCTATGACCTGTCCCCTGCCGTCAACTGTTCCGTCGCAGGTCTTTGTTATGAGCTCCGCTTTTCCGTCGCAGTCAAAGTCGGCAACCGCCATCTGCGTATAGTGCTGACCTGCACGGATATTCTTTCCCATATCTATACGCCACAGCTTCTGACCGCTGAGGGTATAACAGTCTATGTACACATTGCCCGTGAAATAATCGGGCCCTGCTTTTGAGTTATCCTGCGCATTGCTCGGATCCCACTTTACGAATATCTCATACTGTCCGTCGCCGTCAACGTCGCCTACACAGCAGTCATTAGGCGAATACGTATAATTCTGCCCGCTGAGATAGCCGCCTCTCGGTACGTCGAGAGGAATGTCGAAGTAATTTGCTCCCGAGGTAAAACGGCAGCCCTCCGATGATACAAGATTACCGTTCACGAGAGTGTCAACGCGGTACTTTGAGCTTGAATTGCCGCTTGCGTCCCAGTAGTTGGTGGCTTCGCCCGCCTTACTGGTATAGATGAGCTGATCGTCGCGGAAGAGCTGAAATTCCGCGTTGTCATCGTCATTTGCGTTGAAGCGCCAGCTGACGAACATGCCGTTTCCCGACTTTATGGCATATATGCCGCGGTCGAGGTACTCCATGATTGCCGAGCCGTTGCCGCCCGCTCCGTAAGCTGCGTCGGCTTTAAGCCCTGCGCTCATGTTCGGGCTGAGTGCAACTGCGAGAGAAGCAGCCGCTGCGGTGATCCTTTTGAATTTTAGGTTCATTGTTATTCCCCCTGTATATTATTTTCACGATCCCGGGACATAAGTCCCCTATCTTTATTATTATACTATTTTATTCATGCAATTGCAATGATTTATTGTATCATTTTTAGCATTTTATTATGCACAATTATGCTTTTTATATAAAATAGTGCTCTTATTTTTATTTTCAGACGATACTATATGAAATAAAAAGGCGGAGATCAATCTCCGCCTTTTTCTCAGCCGCAGTAAGCTTCTATGGCAGCTGCGGCAAATTCAGCCGTGCCTTTGCCGCCGACCTTGTCGATATTTTCGGATATCTCTCCGCCGCCTGCGTACATTTTGCCGAGACCCGAGAGTATCTTATCGGTACAGGTATAGAGATGCTCGGTTATGAAGTCCTGTAACTTCTTTACCATAGCCTGTGCCTCATTGCTGTCGGGACTGCCGCTTTTCAGCTCGCCGAACTCCGCAAACAGCGACATAAAGCGCTCCATAAGCTGCTTCTCTTCCTCGGGAGTGCGATGGCTCTCTTTCTCCTTCAGTTCCTTATATTCGGGAGTATCGCCCCACTGTTCCTTTGCGCGTTTTGCGTATTCATCAAGCTTAGATCTGTCAAATGCAGAAAAATCCACTGCTCTCACTCCTATTAGTTTTATTCCACGAGCAAATGCGATCAGATATTCAAGCCGCTGCTTTTTCAGCTCCAGCAGCTCTATCTGCTGCTCCAGAGCCTTTTTGCGGTCGAAATCGGGACTGCTCACTATGCGCACTATATCTTTGAGCGGAAACTCCAGTTCGCGAAACAGCAATATCTGCTGGAGCCGTTCCAGCGCCGTATCGTCATACAGCCTGTAGCCGCCCTCGGTATGTGACGCAGGGGGCAGAAGCCCTATCTCGTCGTAATATCGGAGAGTGCGTATACTCACTCCCGTAAGCTCGCTGACCTTTTTTACCGTCATCATTCTATGACCTCCTCTCCCGTGATTACAGTATAAACCATGACGCAGCGTAATAGTCAAGTACTTTCCTGATTATTGTAGGAATGCACAAAAACAGCATATGAAATTTATAAAAAGCGCACTCCGCCTTGACGGAGTGCGCTGCTTTTATGGAAAAAACTATCTTGAAAAGCTGTGTTATCATCTCCGGCCGCCGGAAGAGCCGTGATGTCAGTTACAGTAAGCCCTGTACATCAATAATTATAGTAATCCATGTACATCTTTACGTTATCCTGACGAAGTCTTGCTTCATTGGGGATAACGTAGGGTCTCCACTCCTGAAGGATATAAGCGCGGCCTGCCTTTGTGCTCCAGATAGTGCGTCCGTTTACTGTGGCAAGGTTGTTTGCGCCCTTAAAGGAGCTTACTCTGAATCCGTCAGCCATAGTATCATAGGTCGCTGTGATGTCATAGAGAGCATTGCAGCCGCTGAAAGCCTCCTTGCCCATATTCCATGTGCCGAGAAGCTCAACCTGTGAAAGTCTCCAGCAGTTCTGGAAAGCATACTGACCGAGCCAGTGCAGTCCCGAAGTATTGGGATACTGGATGATGAACTTCTTGAGGCCGCTGTTTCTGAAAGCGCCCTGCTCTACATAATGGATATTCAGTGAACCGCTTACTGTCTCGAGGTTGCTGTCGTTCTCAAAAGAGAATGAGCCGATACGGTCGAGTGAAGGTGGAAGAGTAACTGTTCTGAGATTAGAGCAGTTTCTGAATGTATAGCTCGGGAGCGAGCTTACGCCCTTGGGTATGGATACGCTTCTGATAAAGCTGTTGCCCTCAAAAGCGCCGTTGCCGAAAGCGCTTACGGTATGTCCGTTTATAGCTATCGGAGGAATAACCGTCTGCTCTCTGCCGTTATACTTTGTGATCTTGCATGTGCCGTCATTCAGCACTGTGTACTGCCAGTTCCCCCATACAGCAGCTGAAGCGGATAAAGTGTTTGTTGGTATGATCTTGCTTGCAATGCCTGTTCCTGCGGCAGCTGTTGAAGCTGTTACCATGGAAAGAGCCATAAATGCCGATAAGATCTTTTTGGATTTGATAGTAAATCTCATTATTGTATTCTCCTTATTAAAAATTAGTAAGATTATTGTCGCGACAATAGGTAGTATAACATAATTGCTGTGATTTGTCAATAAAAAATAACGGGAAGTATCTATTTTAACACAAAATTTACAATTTCAAGTTTCTGTTCATTATTTGTTTAAATAAGAAGAAGGGTTACAGAAAAGCGCATTCCCATACTGCGGAATGCGCTTTCTGCTTTTTATATCAATCATGTTTTCTTGCTGAATTATATATTCTGTTGTCCTTTTCAACAACATAATCATTTTACCACACTGGTTGTAATTTGTCAAGTGCTTTTTACAAAAAGTATATGAGATTATTATTTGTATTTTCGGCTATCGCCTATAAACTGTCATTTTCACGAATTATTTTTTTCTGAATAAAAAACAGATCCCCGTTATCCACTTCTACTTGAAACCTTTTCTGCTGTATGATATAATTGACTAAAGAGCCGTTCCAGGATGAGAACGGCAGAAGTCCGCAATAAGGAGAATAACATGGATACTGTCAATCAGAACAAACAGAAGCTCACACAGGCTGCGGCCGCCGCAGACAGCGATATGAACGAGAATGATTTTCTGAGGTATATCGAGGCAAACCTCACGCCCGTGCAGCAGTTCTTTACATACTATAAATGCGCCATAATGGAGATAGAGACCAAGTTCCGCGTGCTAAACGAGCAGTTTTCACTGAACGGCGAGAGCAATCCCATTGAATTCATACAGTCAAGGATAAAAAGCTACGGCAGCATATTCCGAAAAGTCATGAAAAAGAACATCTCCCCCAGCCTTGAAGCCATAGAAATGGAGGTAACCGATGTTGCGGGCATACGCGTGGTGTGCTCCTTCGTTCAGGACATATACCGCCTTGCAGACTGCTTCCTTCAGCAGGACGATATAACGCTCATAGAGAAAAAGGACTATATCAAGTCTCCGAAGCCCAACGGCTACAGGAGCCTGCACCTGATCGTTGCGGTCCCTATTTTCCTTGAGAACGAAAAGCGCCTCGTAAAAGCCGAGGTGCAGCTCCGGACTATCGCTATGGACTTCTGGGCGAGCCTCGAACACAAGCTCAGGTACAAAAAGGATATCCCTCAGCATATGCTCGACCTGCTCACCGACGATCTGAAAAAATGCGCAGATCAGAGCGCGGAATGGGATATGCGTATGCAGAACATCAGAAATATACTTGAGATCGGCTTTGCTGACAGCTCCTCCGTTTAAGCGGAGGAGCTTTTTTAGTAACTTCAAGTACAAAATATGATTATTCCCCAGTTTTTTTACCATATATTTATTTTATAGGTTGAAAAAAGCCGCACCGTATGTTATATTATACATAACGGCAGGCTCAAATCATGAATATATTATCCATGACTCACAACAGCCTGCAAATAAATATAATGCGGTCAGTACCGCAGGGGGAATTTACAATAAGGAGGAAAACTTATGAAACGCTTGGTATCGGCAGCTGTTGCTGCCGCTGCGGCTGTCATGTGTACTGCGGGGTATATCCCGCCAAGGACGAGGGCAGCCGAGGTAAGCTTCACCCACAACGAATGGACGGGCAGGAACGGTGCGGAGGACGTATTTGCCGTGAACCGCGAGTCCGCGTCCGTAAATGCTATCCCGTACCACAGCACCGAGGCGGCTGTAAACGCAGTATGGGACTACAATGCAAGGGAAAGCTCGGAATATCTCCAGATGCTAACAGGCAGGAACGAGGACTGGGTGCTTACGGTAGTGCAGAACGCTGAACAGGCAAAACAACATCTTGACTACGCGCTTAGCCACAATGATATCGCTCCCGCTCAGGGCAATTCATGGAAGACCGTGCAGCTTCCCAAGAGCTGGACATGTCAGGGCTTCGACTTTCCTATCTATACGAATATAGGCGAGCCGTGGCAGGCAAAATACGACAGCAATGTACCCGCTCCGCAGGCTCCCACCAACTATAATCCCGTTGGTATCTATCAGAAGAACTTCACAGCGGACAGCTCCATGCTCGGTTCCGGAAGACGCATCTATATCGAATTCGACGGCGTTGAATCCGCATACTATGTCTACCTGAACGGCAAGGCCGTGGGCTACAGCGAGGACAGCTTCAGTCCGCACCGCTTCGATATAACCGACTACCTCATCAGCGGGAAAAACAGCCTTGTTGTCGAGGTACATAAATTCTGCGACGGAACATGGTTCGAGGATCAGGATATGATCTACGACGGCGGTATCTTCCGCGACGTGTTCCTCGTAAGCGCTCCCGATGTGCAGATAAGGGACTACACCGTCCGCACAGACGTCAGACAGGGAAACAACACTGCCGGTCTCTCGGTAGACATTGAACTGAGCAATTTCTCGGGCAACGACATTTCCGGCTGGACAGTGACCGCACAGGCCTTCGACGAGGCCAATAACTCCTGTCTGAACGAATCAGTCCCCGTATCCGCAAAGGCCTTCGGCAATGGCAGCTTCAGAATCGAGGCAGCTGTCACCGATCCCCTCCTCTGGTCAGCGGAGGACCCGAATCTCTATGCACTCGTCCTCACCCTTAAGGACGGCAGTGGCAATACCCGCGAGATACTTTCATCTCAGCTGGGATTCAGGACCGTAGGCTTCACCTCCGCACAGACCGACTGGTCCGGCAAGCCGACCAATTCTTCATGGGATCCCATAACAATCAACGGCAAGCGCCTGCTGCTCAAGGGCGTGAACCGTCACGATACAGACCCCTTCAACGGCAAGGCAGTTCCTCAGGAGACCATGCTGGAGGACATCAGGCTGATGAAGAGCAACAACATCAACGCGCTCAGGACCTCTCACTACAGCAACGATTCCTATTTATACTGGCTGTGCAACAAGTACGGAATATACGTCATGGGTGAGACAAACATGGAGTGTCACGCTCTCCAGGACGGCAGCAACAACGACACCAAGGCACTTTTTTACGAACTGGCCATGGACAGGACAGAGACTGCCTACAAGCGTCTCAAAAACAATCCTTCGATCATCGCCTGGTCCATAGGAAACGAAATGGGCTACACAGGCAATCCCGGCGACGCAGGCGGAATGTTCCGCGATATGATACGTTACTTCAAGGATAACGACCCCACCCGTCCCGTACACAGCGAGGGTCAGGGCAGCAATATGGGAGTGGATATGGGAAGTAATATGTATCCCAACTCGGACAGTATCGGCTACAATGCAGGCAGAGGCAAAATGCCATATGTAATGTGTGAATACGATCACGCCATGGGTAATTCCGTAGGTGCTCTCAAGGAGTACTGGGACGTTATCAGGAGCGCTGACAATATGCTGGGCGGCTTCATCTGGGACTGGGTGGATCAGTCAAGAGCAGTCCCCCTCCCCAACGGCGGCTGGGATTACTATTCCGAGTCATATGCAAGGAAAAACCTCTACGCCGATGAGATCAAGGGAAAATACTACGGCTACGGCGGCGACTGGGGCGACTGGCCCAACGACAACAGCTTCTGCGAGAACGGACTTATCAGTCCCGACAGAAATCTACAGCCCGAACTCTCGGAGGTAAAGTACCAGTATCAGAGCTTCTGGTTCTCCGCAAACGCTCTTGACATTGAAAACAGGACCGTCCGCGTATATAACGAGAACAACTTCCTGCGTCTAAGCGACTTTGACCTGACATGGAAGCTTCTCAGGAACGGTATCACAGAGCAGAGCGGAAAAATAACAGGCGCAGAGGCTGAGCCACTCTCCGACGGCAGCTTCGAGGTACCCTTCAGCATACCGAAGAATCTCCTTGCCGGCGACGACCTTATACTGGAGCTTTCTGTATGCACCAAGAAGGCGACAGATCTTCTCCCCGCAGGCTCTGAGGTCGCATACGAGCAGATACCCGTCACAGGCGGCGGCAAGGCAATAAGCTTCGACCGCAGCGGCAGCAACGGAGTGACCGTAGTCGATACTCCCGATTCCTATGTCCCCACAGGACTGGGCTTCAGCTTACAGATAGACAAGTCCACAGGTCTTATGAACAAGTACAGCTACAATGGCGATACTCTTGTGGACGAGGGACCCGCTCCCAATTTCTGGCGCGGCAACGTAGAAAACGATACAGGCTGGAACTCAAAAGGCACATTCGATGAAAACTGGCGGGGAGCCATGAGCGGCGCGCGCTGCGACGGCATTGACGTCACGAACGGCGACGGCGATTCAAAGGTTATAATCTCTCACCTCACCCTCCCCTCCGCCGGAAATACAAAGGTTGACATCACCTATACCGTATTCGGCAACGGAAGCGTCGATATACAGTTCGACGTTGACGCTACCCGCGCAGGTCTCGGAAACTTCATCCGTGTGGGCTCCATAATGAAGCTGCCCGCAGGCGCCGAAACGGTGAGCTGGTACGGAAACGGCCCCGCCGAGACCTTCAACGACAGAAAAACAGGCGGAAAGAAGGGCATATGGACAAGCTCTGTTTCGGAGATGTTCTACCCCTATATGAAAGCAGACGACTGCGGAAATCTCACCGATGTCAGGTGGATCTCCGTAATGAACAGCAGCAAGAACAACAGCCTCCTCGTAGCCGCAGACGGAACCGTTGAGGCAAGTGCTCTCCATTTTACTCCCGAGGATCTTACGAAAGCCGACCACCCCTATAAGCTCAGTCCCCGCAGCGAAACGATCCTCAGCGTGGATTACGGCTCAATGGGTACGGGAAGCGCTACCTGCGGTCAGGCGACCCTTGAAAAGTACCGTCTGCCCTCTTCAAGGCCCTACAGCTGGAAATATTCGCTGATACCTGTTACGACGGGAAGCACAGCCTCAGAGCTCTCCTCCGTCGCAGCAAAAATGCACTCCGACGGATCCATGATACAGGACAGGAGCCATAACGCCCTGACCGTTCCCGTAGGTCCTTCAGGCAAGCTCATACGCGGCAGCGGCGAGAACTACATGAGAGGCTCGGTGAGCATACCTCACAGCAGCGAGCTCGACTCAGCGCTTGAGGGCAGAAATTCCTTCACAGTTGAAGTAAATGTTGTTCCCACAGGCGTACAGCAGTTCAATATGTTCGCAGGCAAGGGCGATTACGCCTTCGGCTTCCGTGCGGGCAGCGGTACAATCGACTTCTTCATATATGCAGGCGGCGAATGGCGCAGCCTCTATGCCGATATGGATATGTCCTCGGGCTGGACAGGCAGAAAGCATCAGGTGGCAGGTATCTACGACGCAGAAAACAATATGCTCAGGGTATACGCTGACGGAAAGATGCTGGCTGAAAAGGCAGTGGGCACATCAGCGGGTCCCGCTCATTCTGACTATAACCTTACTCTCGGCGCCTGCCCCGACACGGGAAGGAATTCCGCTGCGGACTTCTATGAGATGAGAGTATACAGCAAGGCTCTCACAGCCTCAGAGCTGGCTTCGCAGAACACCTCCTCTCCCGCATACGCTCCGGACAGCAGATATGTTCAGCTGTGGCTGGACTTTGACGATATTGTCGAAGCAAGCGACGATCCGACTCCCGATATAAACTACGGTGACGTCGATCTTGACGGCACTGTCGCCATGAACGACGCAGTGCTCATCATGCAGTCAATCACCAATCCCAACAAGTACGGACTGAACGGCACCGACAGCAGCCATATCACCGAGCAGGGCAGACTTAACGCCGACGTCTACGAAAACAGCAGGAGCGGTGTAACCAATATGGACGCTCTCCAGATACAGAAATACCTCCTCGGACAGGTGAAATCCCTCGATCCAAAGGAAAACTGACATCATAAAGGCTCCCCCGCAGAAAGAGCTGCGGGAGAGCCTTTCCGCTTTACACGGAGCATTAAATATGATAGAATAGTACAGTGAGGTGATAGAATGACTGTCAGATATATCCACGAGCCCACCGACCTCCAGTGCGGTCAGGCCGTGCTGGCCATGGTACTGGACAAGACCACGGATTATATATGCGGTTTTCTCGGGAATACCCGCGAGACCGATCTTAAGGAAATGAAGCATACCCTCAGGGAACACGGCGTTGAGGTCTCCGATGAGAGGCGTCAGGCCGCTTCAAAGGAGGAGCTGCCTCCCCTGTGCCTGCTGAGCCTTGAAACACCCCGCTGCTGGCACTGGTCACTGTACTGCGAGAGAGTCTTCTACGATCCCGAGCACGGCGTAATGGACGATTTCCCTGTCTGCGCACGGAAATACTTCTGGGAGCTGAAAATTCACGCAAAAAAATAAAGTTGTAATAATATATTTATTGACACACTTTGTCAAAAGTGGTACAATTATTGTATATATATTATCAGGAGGCACCAACAGTGAAAACAAGGAAATCAGCGTTACTTCTCATATGTGCCGCCACTGCGGCAGCGGCAGCGGGCTGCTCGGATACCAAGACTGTACAGAGCTCGGAGATAAGTCTTCTTACAACAAATATGGCTCCGCAGGACGTGGTATTCGACTGGCAGGACGCATTTGAGGCTAAGATAAAGGAATTCAAGGGCACATCACAGTACGACAGGAACAAGTCAAGATTCGATATATGCGACATCACCGGCGACGGCTCTCCCGAGCTGATAATCTCGCCCAACGACGATATATCCACGGTATGTGACGTTTATATGCTGGCCGGCTCGACCGCTGCTCCTCTGACCTCCATAGGCTCCTTCGGAGAGTTCGACTATCTCCCCGAGCTGAATGCGGCAGGCTACAGCTATGAGGGCGACGGCTTCATCATCGGTGAATACAAAAAACAGGAGGAAGGCATATTCAATACCGCTGTTACCTTCTTCAATAATTCAGGCAGCGCCTCATCGGGTGCGGCCATACGCTACGAGATAAACAACGAGGACGTTACTCTCGGCAAATATGAGGAAATGCTGAGTCCCTACAGAGACGCAAAGGCCATAAAGGTAGGAAGGAAATTCGGCATGGGCGACGATGCGGTAAACTATGCTGTCCGCTGCAGCGAGAGCTGGGGCGCCGTTATGACCACCATGCAGAAGGAGCTCTTCAAGGAACACCTGTCCTCCATGGCGGCAAACGGAGATATGATCGACGCTGCATTTGAGATAATCGATCTCGACGGCAACGGAATCCCCGAGGTGGTAGTCTCGACAGGTATCCTCAGCTCGTCGGATGTCAAAGTGCTTTACATACAGGACGAGGCTCTTCAGGAGCTTACGGTCACCTGCAATACAGACGGATCCATAGACTATGACCCCAGCGCAAAGATATTCTACGCTACGGACTTCTACGGCAAGACCCAGGGCTGGTCGCTGGCCGGTCAGGATGTAAACGGCTTCAAGCCCTCCGACAGCAGCATACACTGCGGCAGAAAGTACGAGCTTACAGAAGAAAATATAAACGCAGCCTTTCTTTGATGAGGTAAAAAATGGCTAAATCAAAATATGTGTACACCTGTAATCAGTGCGGCTTTGAAAGCACTAAATGGAACGGAAAATGTCCCTCCTGCGGAGCCTGGAACAGCTTCGAGGAGGAGCTTGCAGACGCTCCCGCCGCAGGAGGAAGGCTCTCCTCTTCTCAGGGAGCCGCTCCCGACCTGTCCGAAAGCATACTTGAGCTCGAAGAGATAGGCACAGACAATGACGTCCGCTATGATACGGGTATCGGAGAGCTCAACAGAGTCCTCGGCGGAGGACTTGTCAAGGGCTCTCTTGTTCTACTCGGCGGCGAGCCGGGAATAGGCAAAAGTACCCTGCTGCTCCAGATATGCCAGTTTCTCGGTGAGGAACACTCGGTCCTTTATGTTTCGGGAGAGGAGTCCGCAAGGCAGATAAAGCTCCGCGCCCGGCGCCTCGGCGTAGATACCGAAAATCTGTATCTTCTTACCGCCACGGACGCTGAGGCTGTAGCTCAGACTATTGCTTCAAGTGCTCCCGACATCGCCATAATCGACTCCATACAGACCATGAGCATAGGCCGCATAGCCTCCAGCCCGGGCAGTCTCACACAGGTAAGGGAATGCACCAACCTGTTCATGCATACCGCCAAAAATCAAGAGATACCTATATTCATCGTCGGCCACGTCAACAAGGACGGCGCTATCGCAGGTCCAAAGGTAATGGAGCATATCGTGGACGCGGTATTGTATTTCGAGGGCGAAAGGCACCAGAGCTACCGTATACTCCGCGCAGTGAAGAACCGTTTCGGCTCCACCAACGAGATCGGAGTGTTCGAGATGCTGGACAAGGGGCTGAGAGAGGTGTCAAATCCTTCCCAGATGCTCCTCGAGGGTCGTCCGCACAATGTTTCGGGCACCTGTGTCGCCTGCGTCATGGAGGGCAGCAGACCCATACTGGCGGAGGTACAGGCTCTTGCGGCAAAGACCAGCTATTCCGCTCCGAGACGTATGGCTACAGGCTTCGACTTCAACAGACTGAGCATTATCATAGCCGTGCTTGAAAAGAGACTGGGCATATTCATGGGTACTCTCGACGTATATCTCAATATCGTGGGCGGCTTCCGATTGGACGAGCCTGCGGGTGACCTGCCCGTTGCAATGGCGCTATACTCGGGCATAATGGACAGGCAGATCGACGAGGATCTCATCGCCTTCGGCGAGATCGGTCTGGGCGGCGAGATACGCTCCGTATCCCATATCGTTCAGCGTATCCGCGAGGCAGAGCGCATGGGCTTCAGCAAATGTATAGTGCCGAAGCAATCCATGTCCTCCATAGACCCGAAGGAATACGACATAGAGATAATACCCGCAGCCACACTGAAACAGGCCTTTGCGGTGATAAAATAGAAAGGAAGCAGACTATGAGACTTGACGGCTTCGGATTATTCGTTGATGATATGGGCGCAATGATCCGCTTTTACCGCGATGTTCTCGGCTTTGAGATAAAGGAGGACGAGAACGCCTCCAATGTGTATCTTATCAAGGACGGCACACTGTTCCTCCTCTACGGACGGAAGGATTTTGAGAAGATGACAGACCGCAGCTACGAATATATCAAAGGCTTGAACGGTCACTCCGAGATAGCTTTGTACGTTGATACCTTTGAAGAGGTGGATATTGAATACGAAAAGGCGGTGGAAAAGGGTGCAGTACCCATACTTGAACCGACCACTGAGCCCTGGGGACAGCGCACCTGCTACATCGCCGATCCGGAGGGCAACCTGGTCGAGATAGGTTCGTTCAACAGACCCTTTGATCGCTGAACTCAGATATAGTTTCAGCAGGATGCAATAAGGCTGACTTTAATTACCGAGTCCGAAAATACGGGCTCGGTTTTTTATACCTTGCATCATCTTTTTTGTTGCTATTTGCCGGGCATTGTGCTATAATTAGGTTGACAGCATCGTTATTTTATCAATATCATGGCAATAACTGCCTGACGGCGGTTATTGAGTACACATTATGTTATAAAGGAGGATCACCATGAAGATCGATACAAAAATACTCTCAGCCCTCACAGCCCTCTCTCTGCTGTTTTCGGCTGCTCCAATATCCGTTCCCGATATATCTGCGGCAGGTCAGAGCCCGTCGTCGTCCGTTTCCGACGAAGTCGGCCTTGCCGGAAACCTCTACACAATTTCCGACAGCGGAATGGCAGACCATGCGGAGCTGCAATGGGCGACTACCCTGTCTGCTCAGAGCTACGTGCTGTACCGGTCAACGGACAAAAGCAGCGGCTTTCTCCCCGTATACGAGGGAACAGGTACTTCCTGGCAGGACAATGATATGTCCCCCGGCCAGACCTACTACTATCAGCTTAAAGTAAAGGATAAGAACGGAGAGAGCTTTTCTTCCGTGAAGGAACTCACACCATGCGCCCTGCCCTCTGGTCTGAGCACATACGACAACCAGAAAGGCAGCAATCTCGTCTATGAGACAAACGGCTACAAGGTGGGAGATACCTACTACAGCTACTCCCTGAAAAAGCATTCCGGCAAGGACGATATATATCTTGCAGAAACTACCTCCCGTGACGGAAAATGGTTCTCCAACGAGAGAAACGTTGCTGACAGCTCCCAGAATTCAGCTCTTGCAAGCTGCAAGATAGAGTCGGTTCATATAGAATACATTCCCGCCAGAAACAAAGTGGTAGTATGGGCTCACTGGGAAAAGCCCAGCGGCTACAGCGACGGAAAGGCTCTCGTTATAACGGGTACTCCAGGCGGACAGTTCACGGTGCATCATGTTTACAATCCGCTGGATATACAGGTGCGCGATATGGCCATATTCTTTGACGACGACGGCACGGGCTATCTTATAGCCGCTGCCAACAAGGAGGGGCAGGGTGCCAACGCCACAATGTACATTTTCCAAATGAACAGTGACTACAGTGATGTTACGCGAGTGGTAAAAACTCTCTTCGAGGATCAGTACAGGGAGTTCCCAAACCTTATCAAGAAGGACGGCTATTACTTTCTGTTCACTTCACAGGCGGCAGGCTGGTATCCCAGCAGCGGAGCCTACAGCGTCACAAGAGATATAGGCGGCACATGGAGCGAACTTCGCAGTATAGGCAATACCTCCACATTCTCATCACAGTCTGGCTGGATAGTGAATATGCAGGACAGGAACTACCTTATGCACGCCTACCGCTGGCTGAGAGCCTCAGACACCAGCGGGACAACGCTTTGTCCGCTGTACTTTGACAAGGGCTTCGCATTCTATAACTACTGCCCGTATTTCAAATACAACACCTCCACGGGAGACCTCTTCCCCGTACAGCAGGGCGAGCTTCTTTCACAGGACAGGCCTGCTTCATCATCACTGGCTGCAAAAAGCGGCAATTCCCCCGCGAAGGCTGTGGACGGCTCCTATCAGTCCTCCTTCTCGGCTATCGGAGATTATAAGAAATGGCCGTTCTATTTGCAGGTCGACCTTGAACAGGTCTGCGATCTTGCCAATATACAGATCTCATGGTATATCTGCAAGGGCTCCGAGGGCTATTATACATACACCGTCGAGGGCAGCACTGACGGTATCAGCTGGACGCAGTTCCTCGATCACACCAACAAGAGCAGCGAGGCTGTCAGCAAGACCTACGGCTTCAACAGCGATATGCTCAAGGGGCGGGCGCGATATGTAAGGCTTAATGTTAAGGGCGCAACACTTCAGAACAATCCCGACAACAACTGGTACAACCCGCAAATATATGAAATGAAGATATTCGGTACACCCGTAAGCGCTGCGGAAAAGCCTTCGCCCTATATTGACCTGGACTTTGAAGGCGATACGGGCAACCTGTATCTCGGCAGCGGAGCTTCCGTAAAACAGGACGCACAGAAGGGCGGAGTCCTTTACCTTGACGGAAGCGACAGCTCATATGCGGAGCTTCCCGCAGGTATGCTTGACGGCTGCCGCGACTACACCGTAAGTATGGATATAAAGTCAGAGTCCGAGGGAAATTTTTTCACCTTTGCATCGGGGCATAATGATGAGAAATATGTATTCTTCCGGGTCGCAAAGGATAGATTCAGATTTGCTGCCACCACCGATTCATGGCATGACGAGACCGTTATAGAGCGTGAAGCGGACGGCTCACAGTGGCACAGCTACACCATGGTATTCAGCGGCGCATTAACAAAGCTTTATATAGACGGAGAGTTCGTCACCGAAACTACCGAGACTCACGGTCAGCTTGCGGATATGGGCTCTGGTACGAGCTGTTATATAGGCAGATCCTACTACGGGGACGACAGCTGCTTCAAGGGCAGCATCGACAACCTGAAGATATACAAATGCGCTCTCACAGATGCAGAGATAACAGGCAGTTCCTCGCCTCAGCCGGTAAAGGGTGATGTCAACGGCGACGGCAGGCTGAATATTTCGGACCTCGTCGCCATGCAGAGCTTCCTCCTCGGAAAGAACAGCCTTGCCGCTCCCATGAACGGCGATTTCTGCAAGGACGGCGTCATAGACGTGTTCGATATGGCGGCAATGAGACAGTATATGCTCCGTATGAGCTGAACTATCAATAAGTTAACAGAACCGTAGTATTAAGTTCACTGACATTCTGTCTTCGTATGATATTCTTTTCCCAAAGCAATAAATCTTTCAAATAAAGGAGCACAGCATGAACAAGCGTAAAATATCAGACGTTGCCATAATTATCATTTTAGCTTTACCCATTATTTATTTTTTATTATGGATACAGGTTAACAAAACTCCCCTTCCCGCTGGGAACGCGGATAAAGTCGTTTTAATGCAAAAAGAATCAAATATTTTCACAGAGCAGGATTTTAATGACGCTGTAGAATGTATAAAGAAGTATTTTAAAAAATCATTTACAAACTGCGAACTCAGAGAACTTCGCTATGCAGGCGATGACCTATCACAGAGAGGTTTGGAACCCGACTCTGATTACGATATTATCTGGTTTTTTTCAAGTTTTTACGTTAAGCGCACTCCTTTCCTTCATCAAAATGACGACTGGCAAGAAGGAACAACTCATGATGGTTATCAATTTATTCTTGAACGTAGAACAGGTACTGATGACTGGACGGTACGAAGTACAGGTTACGGCTGATAAATCCAAGCCGCATCTCAATAGAGATGCGGCTTGATTATATCATAACTTTACTATAAATCAGTCCATTTTGCTATAAATATTCAGAGTAAAAAGCTATAATAATGCCATAAGCTAACAAACGCACTGCCCATAAGGAGAAAAAACATGAAAAAACTGAAGGCTTTATCGATAGTTTCCGCACTTTCAATGCTCACCTGCACTGTTGGCTGCGGCGGAAATAATACATCGGGATCGGGAAAGGATCCCGAGACCACGACCGAGGCAGCGACAGAGGCTGTGGAGATCCCCGAGCTGGACGGCTATTCCCTGCTCTGGAACGACGAGTTCAGCGGCAGCACTCTCGACGAGAGCAAGTGGAACTATGAACCCCACGAGCCCGGCTGGACAAATGAGGAATTACAGGAATACACCACCTCCACCGACAACGTTTTCCTGCGCGACGGTAAGCTGGTCATCAAGGCCATAAAGTCCGACAAGAACGGTAAGGATTACTATACCTCGGGTAAGGTTACAGGTCAGAACAAGACCGATTTCACCTACGGCAAGGTGGTAGTAAGCGCCAGGGTGCCTGTGGGACAGGGAGTGTGGCCTGCTGTATGGATGATGCCCAAGGACGAGGGACACTACGGTCAGTGGCCAAAATGCGGCGAGATCGACATAATGGAGGTACTCGGAAATGATGTTTCCACCGCCTACGGCACCCTCCACTTCGGAGAGCCCCACGGCGAGATACAGGGCACATGGGGTCTTAAAGGCCAGACCTATGCCGACAGCTTCCATGAATACTCGGTAGAATGGGAGCCCGGCGAGATACGCTGGTACATCGACGGCAACCTCTACAATACCGCAAACGACTGGTTCACAGCCGTTCAGGGCGAGGAGGAGAAGCCCTATCCCGCTCCCTTCGATCAGCCCTTCTTCGTACAGATGAATCTTGCAGTCGGAGGTACATGGCCCGGCAATCCCGACGCTTCCACCGATTTTGACAAAGCGGAATTTGAGGTTGACTATGTAAGAGTTTATCAGAAGCCCGCTTACGATACAAATGTAAAGAAGCCCGAAAAGGAGTTCCGTCAGGCTCAGGAGGACGGCAACTTCATATTCAACGGCGATTTCTCAGAGGCAGAGGATCTGACCGACGATGTTAACTGGAAGTTCCTGCTCTTCGATGGCGGCGAGGGAGCTGCCGAGATAAGGGACAACATGATCGTCATAACCTCTGAAAAGGAAGGTACCAAGGAATACTCAGTACAGCTGGTACAGCCCGATCTTCCAATGATAAAAGGTAAGAAATACCGTGTGACCTTCGACGCATACGCAGACGAGGAACGCGATATAGTGGTATGCGTTTCCGCACCCTCAGCAGGCTGGATACGCTATCTGAAGGACACAAAGCTCACTCTCACAACAGAGAAGCAGAGCTTCACATACGACTTTGAGATGAAGGACAAGGACGACAACAACGGCCGTCTTGAGTTCAATATGGGTAAACGCGGCTCAACTGCCACAGTTTACATCAGCAACGTAAGAGTCGAAGAAATAACCTGACAGCAATGTCTTTATCAAACTCTCCCCACCGAGATCAGCCGACACCCTCCGTCGGCTGATTTTTCTTTTTTGCTGCCATTGCGGCTCTTGAAAAAAGGGCATAAAAATGCTATAATAATCAAAAGCCCTTGCAGATACGCAGATCACAGATCTGCTCCCTGCAATCGGGAAATTATAGCATATTGCTTCGCTTATATGCTATAATGGAATGCAGCGCATTCATTACAGATGATCAAAACAAGCGGCTCTGTCTTTACGGCAGGGCATAAAAAAGTCCCACTGAAAGGTCAGAAGGAACAATGATTATTATTAAGCACTGCGGTACGGTACCGCTGGAAACGGAAAGGCTGAGGCTCAGGCGCTATGAAAAAGCCGACGCAGTTCACGCCTACCGCAACTGGACAAGCGATCCCGAGGTAACAAAATATCTGCGCTGGAACGCTCACCGCAGTCTCTCCGAAACGGAAGAGCTGGGCAGCTTCTGGCTCGGGAAATACAAGGATAAGCGCTGGTATCACTGGATCATCGCCTTAAAGGATACCGACGAACCCATAGGTACAATATCCGCTGCACGTACCGATGACCTGACAGGCACCGTGGAGATTGGCTACTGTATAGGAACTCGCTTCCGCAATACGGGCTATACCACCGAAGCCCTGAGAGAGGTCATACGCTTCTTTTTCCGTCAGGTGGGAGCAAACCGCATAGAAGCAAGACACGACCTGCGCAATACTGCGTCAGGCCGCGTCATGGAAAAATGCGGTATGACCTTCGAGGGAACTCTCCGCAGCGCCGAACTAACCGGTCAGGGGCTCTCGGACGTCTGCGTTTACAGTATCCTCGCAGATGAATTCAACGGTCAGAGCAGCGGAGCAAACATATTCAGCACCGCTCCCGCCGCTTTTTTGAAAACGGAACGTGAAGCGCAGTCCTCAGAGGTTATCAGCTGAGACTTTCTAAGAGTCCGTCTGAAATCCTTGACTATCTCGCCTATAACGGAGCATTCATACAGTACTGCTCCGCATTCAAAATGGAGATAGAAGCTGCGGTAATCGAAATTGATGGTCCCCACCACAGCAGTCTTACCGTCTGCAACACAGGTCTTGGCATGGATAAATCCCGGAGTGTACTCATATATCTTCACACCCATTTCAGTAAGTGCGGCATAGTTGTTCCACGCTATCATGTGGACATACCACTTATCGGGAATATGGGGAGTGATTATCCTCACGTCCACGCCTTTTTTGGCGGCAAAGCCCAGTGCGTTGGTCATTTCCTCGTCGAGTATGAGATAGGGAGTGGTTATGCATACGGAGCTGCGGGCATTGTTTATGAGTTCAAGATACACTCTCTTGCCCACAGGCTCTTCGTCAAGGGGCGAATCGGAAAAGGGCTGCACGAAGCCGTCCGTTGCAAGTATGGACTCAAGTCCGCGGGGCTCTGCGGCAAATTTAAGCAGCTCGCTGCTTTCCGCCTTTTCCCATAGCTGAAGGAACATGACCGTATAATTCCATACTGCCTGACCCCTTATCATAACTGCGGTGTCCTTCCAGTGTCCGAAGCGCTCCCTGCGGTTTATATACTCGTCGGCAAGATTGGTACCGCCGTTGAATACGGTATGTCCGTCGATAATAACTATCTTTCGGTGATCGCGGTTGTTCTGCACTGAGGAGATCATGGGACGGAAGGGATTGAATACCTTGCATTTCACTCCGTTAGCTTCAAGATTACGGAAGGGCTTTACGGAATTGAACATACCTGTTCCGATACCGTCATACATAAGACGCACATCTACCCCCGCCTTGGCCTTACGTATGAGGAGCTCCGACATAACGTCGAACATATAGCCTCTGGATATTATAAAGAATTCGAGGAAGATAAACCGCTCCGCTTTTTCAAGCTCGTCTACGAGCCTTTGGAACTGAAGCTCGCCGAGAGGAAAATACTCCGTAACGGAATTCCTGTAAACGGGATAAAGGCCGTACCCTGAAACATATCTTGCCAGATTCAGAGAATCGGGACAGCTCATTTCGAGCTCCTTCATGACCTGCCTGTCCTGCACAAGGAGCTCCCTGGTCTGCTTCTGGTTCCTCAGGTCTATAGACTTCGGGAATTGCTGCGAGACCTTGATGAAAAGGTAGGAAACTCCTCCCAGCAGAGGAAAGATACTTATAATGATTATCCATGTTACACGGTATGAAATAGGCTCGTTCTTGTTGGTAATATATATCGCAAGGATTATATCAAGGACGATGAGCGCGAAATAAATAAAGTAGAATCGCTCTCCGAGACTTGCCACCGCAAGCATGAGAAAGGCTATCTGGAGCAGCAGGAGTATGACAAATGCCGCATTTGTACTGAGAAGACTGCTGAGCAGCTTTTTGAGCTTCATGTTCCACCTCCGTTTTCAGGGATAAATACGTTATTAATGTATATAAGCTATTCGTTATGTTATAATCGTCCGGTTGCGGGGAGCAGAGCTGCGATCTGCGTATCCGCAATAACATTATAACATATTTTCTGAAGGAAAGGAAGATTTTTTTGAATAATATCAGGCCGTACGAAAGAAAAGTATTCTACTATGAGACCGACAAAATGAATATCATGCACCATTCAAACTACATTCGCATATTCGAGGAGACCCGCGTCCACTTCATGTGCGAGGCAGGAATGCCCTTTGAGGAGATAGAAGCCATGGGCATTCTCATGCCTGTCCTTTCCGTGGAATGCAGCTACAAGCGCCCTCTCACCTTTGACGAGCCCTTTGCAGTCTACCCTAAGATAACAAAGTTCAACGGCACTACCCTTCACCTCTCCTACCGTATCATCAGCCGCAGAACAGGAGAAATATGCGTTGAGGGAAGCTCCTCCCACTGCTTCACGGATACGGAGCTGAAGCCGCTCCGCACAAGGCAAAGGTATCCCGCGATATACAGTCTCTTCGCAGACTACCTCGGATACGAGATCAAGGACTGAGCTCATGCCCGCCTTGATTTCCTCCGGATTTTGTGATATAATTATCTGACAGAGATTACTGCTTACGGAGGTATCAGCTGCCAAATGATAAGAAACAGCAATAATATAGCGGAACAGAGCGGTATCATCGGTGATATGCAGCTCCCGCTGGCAAACAGCATCATACGGAGCAGCCTGTTTCTCAGGGAAATGGAAGCTATCCGCGAATATGAGGCAGAGCGCATTTTCTGCCGCCATGATATGGAGCACCTTCTTGCCGTGGCAAGGATAGCCCTTATCATGTGTCTTGAAAAGGGCATCGAGGCCTCACGCGATCTTATATACTCCGCAGCCCTGCTCCACGATATAGGCCGTGGGGAGCAGTACCGCAGCGGCGTCCCCCACGACAGAGCGGGAGTGGAAGTCGCAGAACGTATCCTTGACGGTACGGACTGCGATGATGACACAAGACAGGCGATACTCGGCATGATCTGCACCCACCGCAGCGGCTCTTCGGCAAATACCCCGCTGGAAGCGGTTTTTGCCGCAGCCGACAAAAGATCCCGCCTGTGCTTTGCCTGCAAGGCACAGAAGGAGTGCAACTGGCCTGCCGAAAAGCGCAATTCCGAACTGGAGGTGTGAGCCTTGATAATAGGCGGAAAGGATTTTGATACACAGAACAGCTGCTCAATAATGGGCATACTCAATGTCACTCCCGATTCCTTCTCTGACGGCGGAAAGTACAGCAGTATGGACGCTGCTCTTTTCCATGCCGGGCAAATGATAGCAGACGGAGCCGATATTATCGATATAGGCGGTGAGTCTACCCGCCCGAACTACACTCAGATAACCGACGACGAAGAGATACAGCGTACTGCTCCCGTCATCGAGGCGGTAAAGCAGCGCTTCGATGTCCCTGTTTCCGTTGATACCTACAAGCATAAGGTAGCCGCTGCTGCCATAGAGGCGGGAGCGGACATGATAAACGATATATGGGGACTTCAGTACGACGACGGCGAAATGGCAAGGCTCATCGCCGACAGCGGTCTTCCCTGCTGTCTCATGCACAACCGCAGAAACGTTTCCTACTCCGTATTCTTTGATGAAATGATCTCGGATATGCATAAGGTCATGCTCACCGCACTCAGCGCGGGCATTTCCTCGGATAATATAATTATCGACCCCGGTGTGGGTTTTGCAAAAAGCCTTGAAAACAACCTGGAAGCCATAGACCGTCTCGACGAATTCGGAAAGCTCCTGGGAGCCCCTGTGCTCCTCGGCACGTCACGGAAATCCGTCATCGGTCTCACCCTTGATCTCCCGGCTAAGGAAAGGCTGGAGGGCACCCTTGCCACTACCGTGATAGGAGTGATGAAGGGAGCCGCAATGGTAAGGGTACACGACGTAAAAGAAAACGCCCGCGCAGTAAAAATGACGCTGGCAGTAATGAAAGGATACAAGCTTGGATAAGATATATATTGACGAGCTGAAAATATTCGCCCGTCACGGCGTATTTGAGGACGAGAATATACAGGGACAGAACTTCTATGTGAACGCCGTCCTCTATGTCGATACCGAAAAGGCAGGGCTCCTTGACAGTCTCGGCTGCTCCGTGGATTACGGCAGCGTCTGTGCCCTTATCGGCAAGGTAATGACAGAAAATATATTCAGCCTTATCGAGACAGCAGCTCAGGCGATAGCTGAGGCTATACTCAGGGAATATCCCCTCGTAAGGCAGACTGACATAGAAGTGCGCAAGCCCGAGGCTCCCATAGATATGGAATTCCGCTCGGTATCGGTAAGGATAAGCCGCGGCTGGCATACCGCCGTTATAGCTCTCGGCTCAAATATGGGTGACAGTCAGAGCTATATCGACTGCGCCGTCAGCGAGCTGGAAAGCAGCAGGCATATCAGGAATATACGCTGCTCGGAGCTTATAGTCACAAAACCCTACGGCTTCACGGATCAGGAGGATTTTCTCAACGGCGCACTCATATGCGAGACCATGCTGTCCCCTCACGGACTGCTTTCACTTATGCAGTCCATAGAGAACAACGCTCACCGCACCCGCGAGATACACTGGGGACCCCGTACTCTTGACCTTGATCTTATATTCTACGATAACGACATTATTGATGATAAGGACCTGACGGTCCCGCACCCCGATATGCAGAACAGGGACTTCGTGCTCAGGCCGCTGGCCCAGATAGCTCCCTATTACAGACATCCGCTGCTTTCTCTCACTGTAAAGCAGCTTCTTGAAAGGCTTGAAAATGATAAACATAATTGCAGCAGCCGCTAAAAACGGCGTTATAGGAGCTCACGGCAGGATACCGTGGGATATTCCCGAGGACAGAAAATACTTCAGCAGACTCACCCGCGGAGGCGCAGTCATAATGGGACGCAGGACCTATGAGGAAATAGGCTCGCCGCTTCCCGACAGGTATAATATAGTGGTGTCCGCAAGCCGCAGCTTTTCGGGCAGAATGCTCTGCACCGCCCGCGACCTCAGCGAAGCTGTACAGCTGGCTGAGGAATATATCGCAGAAAATTCTCCCTCGGGAGAGATATTCCTCTGCGGCGGTTCGGGTATATACTCCAAAGGGCTCAAGCTCGCCGACCGCGTATACCTCACGGAGCTCGACGACGAAATAGAGGGAGATACCTTCTTCCCCGCCATAAGCGAAAAGGAGTTCCGTCTCGTCAGCCGCAGACGCCGCAAGGATCTCCGGCTCAGCTTCTGCATTTACGAACGCATAAAGCACAATGACAAATAACATAAAAAGCTCAGAGACACATTGTCTCCGAGCTTTTATTATTATGACTCAATAACTCCGAGGAGCATACGCTGTATCTCGAGAGCGTCGGACGAAGTAAGTCCGCCGCCGTTGATGTCGGCTACAGCTGCCCCCCTCTTTGAAAGCCTGTGAGGATCCGTTCCGTAGAGACCGTATTTGTTCGGGTTGGCTATGGACTGCATTATCAGCACCGCGTCCGCCATATCGACGGCGCCGTCATAGTTTGCGTCGCCTGCCTCGCCTCCGTATTTGAGTATCTCAATATCACCGCAGATTATATAATTCAGCTCACAATTCACTAAGAGCACACCGCTGATTATATCTCCCTTGTAGTAATTGTAATCTATATTATAACCTACATTCGCGACGGAATCAGCATTGAACGAAAAAACTCCCACGTCCTTGATTATGAAGTTATTGCCCGGCAAGGCTCCGGTATGCCAGAAGTCTTCGATCTCTGCATTATCTATACCAATGAACCTGCTGTTGCTGTCGGGAGAGTTTATGTATACCCTGAAGCTGAATGTATCGGTATCATATACTGTCTTTTTATATTCACTGTCGGCAACACTGAGCTCAGCCATTCCGTAATCCGCACCTATCCTTACCACATATGTATCATAGCCGGTAAGTCCGGTAAAATCCTTATCGACAGGCTCTCCGTACAATGTCTCGATCGTGATGTACTCAGGATCAATATCCGTGACCTCCCATTCATAATCGGTCCTTACGGATTCGACCCGTCCGAGATTGGAATATCTGTTGGCAAGGTGATAGGCTTTTACAACAAGGCCGCTGAGGTCGAGCTCCTCCCCCTCGTTATATATCACCTTGGTGGGCTTTGTCTTTATACTTGCAAAGTGGTCAACTCCTGTTCCCCACCTCCATACCTCCTCAACGCTGGTAGTCGTAGTGGAAACAGCTGCTGCAGCGGCAGTCGTGGTGACTGTGGACGGGACAGGCAGTACAGTAGTCATGACAGGAGCAGTATCCTCAGGGGAAGCTTCGCCGTCTGCACTCACTGTTGTGACTGCTGCTTCAGCGGGCTGATCTGTCTGTGCGCTTGCTGTGATGAACGGCAGGCTGCTCAGGCATATGGCAGCTGACAGAAGCAATGATATAAGCTTTCCTTTTTTCATATTTTTTTCCTCCTTTTCAGGGCAGTATAATATCCCTTACATTCATTATACGCTAACAGATATTAAATTTTCTTGCCTTTCTTCCTAACTTTGTAGACATGCATAATGAGAAGCTGTCTTTTATGGACATATACCACAATAGGTCAGAGACTTCCCCTTAGGAAAGGAAAAAGGCTCCCTCCAATGCTATAAGCAGGCATAATTTAAGCAACGAGCTTAAATTATGCTGTTTTTTCTACGTTTTGCCCTATCCATTAACTATTGACACTCCCTATAAAAGACGATATAATTGAAATAAAGAAATACAGGCACATAATTAAAAGGAGGAAAAAACATGAAAAACAAGCTTAAAAGAACCCTCTCTCTCACTGCTGCGGGCATAATGGCAGCTGTCCAGTGCAGCACCCCGGCTTTGTCAGGCTCATTTGCGGCAGGTGAAGACGCTGCAACCGCCTTTCCCTACGTTATCGAGGGCGAGGACATGAAGGACGCGGAGCTGTGGACAGACATCTATAATACGGAGATCCCGGGCTATTCGGGAAAGGGCTTTTTCTACTTCACGGCAAAGCCCGCTTCCTTTGAGATCACCGTACCCGAGGACGGTATGTACTCCATAGTTGTCCGCGGTGCGCAGATACTCAATCAGGAAGGCAGGCAGCAGGCCGTATCCATAAACGGAATAAAATACATCACTCAGGCCGCATATTCGGATGAGTGGGTGGATTACGACTTCGGTATGGTACGCATGAACAAGGGCGTAAACACCATAGAGTTCATCTGTGAATACGGCTACATGGCCATAGACAAGGTCACTGTTGACCATGCGGCATTCCCCGACCTTTCCAAGGCAAGCGGAACCCCTGTTGACAAGGACGCTACACCCGAAACAAAGGCTCTCATGGCTTATCTCAAGAGCGTTTACGGAAAGAATATCCTCTCTGGCCAGCAGGAGATATACGGCGGCGGTCACAGCATTCAGACAACTATCCGCTATGACGCGAATGCGGACAAGTGCCTTGACTCCGAAGGTGTGGAGTATGTAATAGATCAGGAGAGCTGGGACAAGACCGAAAGCGGCGAGAAATTCCCGTGGCACTGTACAGGTCCCGACGGTCAGGTATATACCTACAGCACTCAGAACCGCAATTACACCTATAACGACTACGACTACGAGGTAAGATACATAAAGGAGCTCACAGGCGAAGAGCCTGCAATACGCGGATTTGACTTCGGAAGCTACTGTCCCTGCTACGCGTGGGACGACGGCGTTGCTCAGCGCATGATAGACTGGACAAAAAATAAGAACGGTATATGCACAGCTTCATGGCATATAAACGTTCCTAAACAAAAGTCAGATTATACCCTCGGCGAGCCTCTCGACTTCGGAAAAACCACCTATACCGAAAATACCGACTTCGTTACAAAGAACTGTATGGTAAAGGGCACTATGGAATACGATTACTTCCAGCTCTGCATGAAGAACCTTGCAGCAGAGATCAAAAAGCTCCAGGACGCAGGAGTACCTCTTATCTTCCGCCCCTTCCATGAGGCGGAAGGCAATCCCAGCAAAACGAGCGATCCCCTTGACGGCTCCGGCGCATGGTTCTGGTGGGCAAAGGAGGGCGCAGCCGTGTACAATCAGCTGTGGGCGTTCCTTCAGGATACTCTCACAAACGAGTACGGTCTCCATAACATCATATGGGAGCAGAACCTCTATGCGTGGTCCGAGAGCTCCGCAAAATGGTACTCCGGCGACGACAGGGTCGATATAGTCGGCTTCGACAAGTACAACTGCCAGTACAACCGCCACGACGGCAAGCAGCAGGGCGTTCCCAACGAGGACGCTGAGGCAGGTATATTCTACGCTCTCAACAAGTGGGTCAACGGCAGTAAAATGGTGTCCATGCCTGAGAACGATACCGTTCCCAGCCTTTCAAATATGACTGTGGAGCATGCTTACTGGCTTTACTTCTGTCCGTGGTACGATTCCGAACAGGCGGAGTTCCTCCGCGGCAAGGAGTATCAGGACCCCAAGACGCTGACGGAGCTTTACAAGAGCGATTTCTGTATAACCCTCTCAGAGCTTCCAAAGGATCTGTTTACAAACGGCTCCTCAGAGGTAACCTCTACCACCACCAAGCCGACAGCAACTACGACCACCACTTCAAAGACAACGACAGCTTCCACCTCAAAGGCGACAACCACTACTTCCGCACAAAATATACTCTACGGCGACGCAAACTGCGACAAGGGAGTTGATATGGCAGACGCTGTACTTATAATGCAGTCACTTTCAAATCCGAATAAGTACGGTATAAACGGCAGCGACCCCCACCATATCACCGAACAGGGACGTATCAACGGCGACTGCTGCGGCACGCCAAACGGTTTAAGCAACAAGGACGCCCAGGCGATACAGATAATGCTTCTCGGCATAACCGAGCTTCCCATAAAGGAATAAATGAAAAAGCAGCTCATTTGAGCTGCTTTTCCTTATTTCAGAGCTATAAACAATAAAAAGCTCCGCATAAAGCGGAGCTTTGAAATTCTTAGAAAAGATCAAAATCGCCAAATGTATTGCCGTTAACAACGTAGTAAACCTTGTTAACCTCAGGCTTTACATAAACATCAACCTTCTTGACGTCCTTTACACCTGAAGCCTTCTTTGCCTTGGCAACGAGCTGATCTGTGTTCACAGCCGAACCAAGTGCCTGGATCTCTACCTTGATCTCTACGGAAGCTGCAGGCTTCTTGGGAGCAGCAAGCTTCTTTGCAGCCGGCTTCTTAGCAGCGGGCTTCTTTGCAGCAGTAGCCTTCTTTGCGGGAGCTGCCTTCTTTTCAGCGGGCTTCTTTGCAGGAGCTGCCTTCTTCTCGGCAGGCTTCTTTGCAGGAGCTGCCTTCTTCTCAGCAGGCTTCTTTGCGGGAGCTGCCTTCTTCTCAGCAGGCTTCTTTGCAGGAGCTGCCTTCTTTTCAGCGGGTTTCTTTGCAGGAGCAGCCTTCTTCTCCACAGCAGGAGCAGGAGCTGTTTCTGCTACCTTTTTCTCTGCAGTCTTGTTATCTGGCATGATATTATCCTCCTTAGAATTACTTGTTTACAGCGTTCTTGAGTGCCTGGCCAGCCTTGAAAGCGGGTGCCTTTGATGCAGGAGCAGTCATCTTCTTCTTTGTCTGAGGGTTGATTACCTGCTTAGCCTTACGATCACGAACCTCAAAAGTACCAAAGCCAACGATGGAAACCTTCTCACCGCCTGCAAGGGTCTCTGTGATAGTTGAGATGATTGCGTTTACAGCTGTCTCTGCATTCTTCTTTGTGAAGTCAGCCTTCTCAGCAACTGCACTGATTAATTCGGTCTTTGTCATAGTGATTATCCTCCATAAATAAGATTTTATAATTGAATTATATACCCTTTATTCCATTTTGTCAAGACAATCCCGAAAAAATGACATTTCGCCCTATATTTAGCGATTCGCACCCTGTTTTTTATTCAAAACAGCGATAGAATTTCCCTATTCTGCGTTAACAGCTTTTTTCAGCGGCAGCAAACGATTTACTATTTGTATATTATCACCGTTTTATTCCGAAATATAAAGGAAAACCCCTCCTTGAAATCTGATAAAAAATGTACTGCGGGAACAGCTTTCACACCGTCCCCGCAGAATGCTTCTTCATTGTTTTTCAGTCAGCCGAAAGCCTTCCGTTCTCGTCAAGATCGATGTCGATAACATCGCCTGCGGAGAGATTGCCGCCGATGATCCTCTTGGCTGCAAGGGTCTCCACGTTGCGCTGTATAAATCTTCTCAGCGGTCTTGCTCCGAAGTTTGGATCGTAACCGCAGTCAACGATATAATTCTTTGCTTTCTCACTTACATTTATGCGTATATGCTTGTCGTCAAGACGCTTCTGAAGGTCAGCCAGCATAAGGTCAACTATCTTCATTATATTATCCTTGGTGAGAGGCTTGTAGAAAATTATCTCATCAAGACGGTTCAGGAACTCGGGACGGAACTGTGTTTTGAGCAGTCCCTCAACCTGTGCGCGGGCTTCCTCTGTTATCTCGCCGTTGGAATCGATACCCTCAAGGATATAGGGCGAGCCCAGATTAGAAGTGAGTATGATTATAGTGTTCTTGAAGTCCACGGTCCTGCCCTGGGAATCGGTGATACGTCCGTCGTCCAGCACCTGTAAAAGGATATTGAACACATCGGGATGAGCCTTTTCTATCTCGTCAAAGAGAACTACCGAGTAGGGCTTTCTGCGGACTGCCTCTGTGAGCTGACCGCCCTCGTCGTAGCCTACGTATCCGGGAGGCGCTCCTATCAGACGGCTTACGCTGAATTTCTCCATGTATTCGCTCATATCGATACGGATAATATTTCTCTCGTCGTCGAAAAGTATCTCCGAAAGTGCCTTTGCAAGCTCGGTCTTGCCCACGCCTGTAGGTCCGAGGAAGAGGAACGAACCGATAGGTCTGTCGGGAGCCTGTATGCCCGCACGTGAACGAAGGATAGCCTCGCTTACCTTGGTAACTGCTTCGTCCTGACCGATGACTCTCTTGTGGAGCAGTCCTTCAAGTCCCAGTATCTTCTCCTTTTCGCCCTCCATGAGCTTTGAAACAGGGATACCGGTCCAGCGGCATACTATCTTTGCGATCTCGTCCTCAGTTACCTTGTCACGGAGCAGCCTGCCGTTCTCAACATCATGCTCGGCCTGCTTTTCAAGCTCCTCCAGCTCTTTCTGAAGCTGCGGCAGCTTTCCGTATTTCAGCTCTGCCGCCTTGTTGAGGTCATATTCACGTTCTGCCTTTTCTATCTCGCCGCCTGTGCGCTCTATCTCCTCACGGAGCTTCTGAACGGCGGAAATGTCGTTTTTCTCGTTCTCCCATTTTGCCTTCATGCTGCTGAACTTCTCACGGAGCTCCGCAAGCTCCTTCTGTATCTCTTCGAGGTGCTCCTGGGAGATATTGTCGCTTTCCTTTTTCAGAGCGGCTTCTTCAATTTCCAGCTGTACTATCTTACGGGAGATAACGTCCAGCTCCGTTGGCATCGAGTCCATTTCCGTGCGGATAGTAGCGCAGGCCTCGTCAATGAGGTCAATAGCCTTATCGGGGAGGAACCTGTCGGTGATGTATCTGTTGGACAGCACAGCCGCAGAAATAAGTGCGTTATCGCTTATCTTGACGCCGTGGAATACCTCATAACGCTCCTTCAGACCACGGAGGATAGAAATAGTGTCCTCAACGCTGGGCTCGTCAACCATAACAGGCTGGAAACGTCTTTCGAGTGCAGGGTCTTTCTCGATGTACTGACGGTACTCGTTGAGTGTGGTAGCGCCGATACAGTGGAGCTCGCCCCTTGCCAGCATAGGCTTGAGGAGGTTGCCTGCGTCCATAGCTCCGTCGGTCTTGCCTGCACCCACGATAGTGTGGAGCTCGTCTATGAACAGGAGTATCTGTCCGTTGCTGTTCTTTATCTCATTGAGGACAGCTTTCAGACGCTCCTCGAATTCGCCCCTGTACTTTGCTCCCGCGACGAGAGCTCCCATATCAAGGGAGAATACCTTGCGGTCTTTAAGACTGTCGGGGACATCTCCCGCCACGATACGAAGGGCAAGTCCCTCGGCAATGGCAGTTTTTCCGACGCCCGGCTCACCGATGAGCACAGGATTGTTTTTCGTCTTTCTTGAGAGTATGCGGATAACGTTGCGTATCTCGCTGTCACGTCCGATAACGGGGTCGAGCTTGTTCCTGCGGGCGAGCCCGACAAGCTCCTGACCGTATTTTGTAAGGACGTCATAGGTGTCCTCCGGATTTTCCGTGGTAACTCTTGTATTTCCCCTGACGGACATAAGAGCGCTGAGAAACCCGTCCCTTGTAATATTGAATGTGCCGAAAAGCTGAGATACCTCCTTGTCCTTGCAGTCAATGAGCGCAAGCATAAGGTGCTCAACAGACACGAACTCGTCCTTCATATTTGAAGCAATGCCCTCTGCATTGGTGAGAACGCGGTCGCACTCCGCAGAGATACCGAGATTGCTACTCCTGCCGCTTCCCGTTACCTTCGGGAGGCCGTTCAGTTTCTTCTCGATCTCACTGTCAAATATATCCTCATCTATATTCATTTTTTTCAGGAGCTGCGGTATCAGGCCGTTCTCCTGTCTTACAAGTCCTGCAAGGAGATGTATGGGCTCAATAACAGAGTTGGACTGCATAACAGCAATGCTCTGAGCCTTCCTTACAGCGTCAACAGACTTCTGAGTCAATTTCTCTGCATTCATAATAATATCCTCCGTTCTTTTACATATTTATCCTTACTTACGCTTTTCTGCTATATTATATAATGCTCCAGCAGGGTCCGGTAATTCTTTTCAAGTACGGGAGCATTTTCCCCGAAGCTTTCGGGAGCCGCAAAATAGGTCTTGACAGCGCGGTCAAGATCGTTTATATATCCGCCGATAGCTGCGCCTGCCTGTTCCCCGCTGAGCTCTCCGGTATTAAGCAGTTTCCTCGAAAAGCTTCCGTCGCCTATCTCACAGCTGTAGCCATCGATACCAAGCCTTGACAGGTAGGCATTCTCGAGCTTCGCCCTGTAGGCAAAGAAGCTGTGGAACATATCGATAAGAGTGCTGCTCTGCGTGCGTATACTCACTCTGAGGGTGCCGAGATACTCCGCAGGAGCTCTTTCAAGCTCAACCTTGTAGCTGATAGTGGGCCTGTACTTGTATTCAAGAGCCGTCCTCACGGTCATAAGAGACGGAGAGCGCTGCTCCTGTATGCGGAAGCTGCTGCTCATGAGCTCCGCAACCTGTTCAAATATCTCCCTCATGCGCATTTCGGGAGTAACACATGACAAATGCTCTGCAAGTATCTGATTTATAAGGTTGGACCTGCTGGTACCGAGCCGGTAAGCCTGCTGATCCACGGCCTTTATGACATCGTCCATAAGAACGAGACTGTAAACGCTTTTTTTCACTGCCGGATCACTTCCCTTCTATCTTTATATATATAATATCACTGATTATAGAATTTGTCAAGCATATTATATAATATTTCACTCAAATTTTATAATCCAAAAAAATTCCGCTCGCAAGGAGCGGATAATTCGACCCAAACGGCCTCAGCCGTTTAGCACTGTGGGTCGAGCCATAGACAATAAGTTAAAATAAGTTATTGAGAATAGAAAACATGAAAAAATTACAAATGAAAGGGGTTAGTTTTATTACTTGACAAAACTATTTCTATGGCGTGCAAGTGAACTAATACTCAATATCAAGCACATGAGAGGGGAGGGTACCTGACATTGACTATCATTTTTCTTCATTTGCTGTATTTATTATATTGCAAAACAGGCTTTTTTACAATATACAATTATACACTAAAATGAATTATTGTGTACTTTTGTCTCATTTTTCATGTTTTTTCAAGTTAATTTTATGTAAATTTGTTTTCTGATATTCTTTATTTACAACAGGTTACGAGAAGCTTCTTTTTTACTTAACTTTAAACTCGTTCATTCCGCTTCCCACGGTGAAATCATCACTGCGCTCACCGCCTACGACGGTATAGAAGCTGCTGCCGTTTGCTATATCAGGTGAGAGTACGAGCAGACAGCGGAAATTATTATGAGGCTCCATGGAAACAACACGCCCGCCGTTGAGGAAGATCTCCGCAGTGGTTCCCGCATCGTACGAATCTCCGAGATCTACTACTACAAAAGGATTATCGGAGTAAGTGGGAGGAGTTACCTTGTTTCCTGCCGCATAAAGATAACCTTTCTTGTAGCTGAATGAGCGTGCTGCAAATATTGAACTCTTTTCTTCCTTGGTTCCGCCGGAGATCTCGGTATAGCCGCCGTTGACATTGAGGGTGCCCTTGGACTTTATACCGTTGGTACCCGCCTTGATGCTTATTGTACCTTCGTTTATGGTAATATCATCGTTGGCGATGATACCCGATTTTCTGGAATTGATATTATATGTGCCGCTCTCGATGATAACGTCGTCGTCACTGTTGATTCCGTGAGAGGCGGTTGCCGTGATATTAAGCTCGCCGTTGCCCTTCAGTCTTATGGTATCATTGGAGAATATGGCTCCCGTGTCCGTGTTGCCCTTCTTCTCAACATCACTGCTGATATAGTTCACCGAGCCCTCCTTCGGCTTCACGGTACAGCGCTTGGCTTCGTCGATAAAGATAGCAGGTCCGCTGGTGTTGTTAATATCCACGCCGTTGAGAACGATCGTTACCTTATCCTCCGTTGCTGCTGCACCTGTTTTAACAACGATCTGGCCGTTGCTGAGAGTTCCGCTGAAGATAAAGTCTCCCGCACCCGTAACCGTAATGACAGAGCCGTTAACAGTCACGTTGCTGCCCTTTACAGTGGTGGAGCTTCCGAGAGTTACCTCTGCTGTGTACTCCTTGACCTCTTCGCCCGATGAGCCCTCACTGCTTCCGCCGCCGGAACTGCTGCTGTCTCCGGAGCTGTTTCCGCCGGAGGAGTTCCCTCCTGATGAGCTTCCGCCTGAGGAGCCGTTCTTATTGTCAGTTGTTGCAGCGGAAGTACTCTTGCTGTCCGCCTTGGTCGTGGTAGTATCCTTGCCGGACTTGTCCTTTTCCTTGGCAGTAGTGGTTTTGTCCTCCTTCTTGTCCGACTTGTCCTTTTCCTTGGCAGTAGTGGTTTTGTCCTCCTTCTTGTCCGACTTGTCCTTGCTTTTTGTCGTATCGGCGCTTCCGCTCTCCGTGGTATCCTCAGTAACGATACCGCTGTCGGTCACTTCCGAAGCCTTCTTGTCCTCTTTGCCGCACGAAAAAGCTGTTGCCATCATTGCAAATGCAGCCGCTGCTGCCAATATCCTTCTATATCCCATAAAGCCATTTCTCCTTTTTCCCCATATACGAAATTTGTCAGACTACGGGTAGTTAGTCTGACAATTTCGGAAAGTGAGGGTATATTTAATTAGAAGATGTCAAAAATTAATTCTCGTAGATCTTGTCGTCATACTTGAAGAAAACAAGATTTATCGTCATGTTGCCGTTGAGAGCACGGAGCTCGTCGACGAACTTCTTCTGATCGATATTTTCCATGACGTCTACGCTGTAGATAAGCTCAAACAATGTACCGAAATTGGTGGTCTTTACTCTTCTGAGCTTGTAGAAAGTGGTATACTTTCCGAGAACGGGCTCAAATACGCCCTGATAATCAAGGTTCTCGGGAATAGCTATCTTGAGAGTCATATGTCTCTTCTTGCAGCCGCCGAAATCAGTTTCGCTGAGTATGAACATCACGATACCAAGGATCACGAAGAATACGATACCGAATCCGATATATCCGATACCGCAGGCAACGCCTGCCGCCATTGCAAAGAATATGTAAGCTATATCCTTCGGATCTCCCGCCACGCTTCGGAATCGAACCAGCGTGAACGCACCCGCGAGGCTCAGAGCGCCCGCTGTGGTATTGATAAGGAGAAGAATCAGTGAAACGATCGTGGGAAGCATTATCATAGTGAGCACATAGCTCTGTGAATAGCCCTCTTTTCTGTGAGTAACTATGTAGATGAGGCTTATGAGAAAGCCTATCACAAGTGCCGCACCCACGCAGAGGAAGAATTCACCGGGCTTTATGGTATCCAAAGCGCCTCCGCTGCTGTTGATCACCGAATCGCCCGAATCATAATACTTTGAAAGTACATTCCCGAAAAAACCGTGTTCAAACATAAAAATCATACGCTCCTGTTCATTAAGATGTTATGCTTTACCATCGATATGCCCGATATGTATATACGTCTGGCACCGGACGCCTGCTGAGCGTCCTCGACCTGAGTCCTTACGAAATTCTGGTAAGCTCTGCCGTACTTGGAGAAGCTGGTCTTGAATATGCCAAGCTCTGACAGCTTTTCAACCAGCCAGTCGGGTATAGCGTTGGAAACCTTTACTTCCATCAGCCTCTGATCAGCTCCGATAATGTAATTTCCGTAGCTCTCATAGTTGAGACCGAGATCGTAACGGCGTTCGGTGATCTTTCTGTCAAAGGTAAGACGGAAATCTCCGTCGTCCTTTCCGAAGAAAGCCTCACGCTGATAGCTTATATACTGTTTCGGAACAATAGGATAATGGTCGAGGAAAACATCAAGTTCCCTGAAGACCTGCTCTGTGATGTACTTTGTGATCTCCGGCTTTGAGCGATTACGGAAATATTCATCGGATTCGGCAAGAGTCATTGAGACTCTCCTCTTTGTAACGATACCGCCGATCTTCTTTTTTATTTCCAAAAATACCGTATCATCAGGAGCTGCGGGAGAATAATAACTGCGAAGTCTGATCTTTTCTTTGTAGTAGGGCTTTGACAGCGACTCTCTGATAAGGTAGTCGTCAGGTGTATCATAGTAAATGTTGTAAATGCCGTACTCTTTACCGCCTACGCAGTATTTATCCGGGTTCATATACTGTGATATGACCTCCATGAGTCCGTGATACTGATCCATATTAAGGAGGAATTTGATTTCTTTACGAGCGAATGTATTAATTGCCATATCCGCCTCCGAAGCAGTTCTCTGCCCGGAGTCTCACACTCCTTTCGTACCATTTGATTATATTATATCGACACTTTCTTAAAATAGTCTTAATAAAGTTCAGAATTAACCATTTTTTTGGTTTATCTGAAAAAACTGCATCAATTGCTGATTTATATCTGTAATACGTTGTTTTCAGAGTACGCCGCCATTGAATACCTCACTTTCCTTTGATAAAGAAACAAAGTATCTTTATCACTATTATGCTATTATTGACTAAATTATAACATTTTTACTACCTTTTCTTCACCTTCTTATTAATTTTTAAAGTTAATTCAGCAATAATTGAACAATTTTGCGCAATAATTGCTAAATCCCACTGTTCTGAGCTTTTTTCATTGGATTTCCAGGATCGCGGGAGCCTTTTCTTCACTGTTGTCAATGAATCTCCATTCAATATCCTTCCAGTAATCCCCCGCATAGTCGATACCTACCCGCGGAGCTGTCCTCAGCTCCGGGCGGTAACCGTCGTCCTCAAACCATACATCGCGGCAGTCCTTCAGCCTTGCGCCGTTGAAGCTGCCGTCGATACGCATATTCTTTGTCAGCTTTGCAGGCCCGTCATAACGGACGCCTGCACGTATGAGCACTCCCTGAGGCTGTTCCCTATCACCGGTGATGATATTCATCAGCCAGTGCATACCGTAGCAGAGATATACATATATGACTCCGCTCTCTCCGTAAAGGAGCTCGGTACGCTTTGTCCTGCCCTTTGAAGCGTGGCAGCCCTTGTCCTCCTCGCCGCGGTAGGCCTCGGCCTCTGCAATGCGTTCCCTCAGCTCCGTACCGTCGGAAAGCCTGTGCACCATTATCTTCCCCACAAGGTCGGGAGCGACCTCAAGCACATCGCGGTGAAAGAAATCCGTATCAATCCTCTTCATAATACCCTCAGTTTCTGTTCAAGCTCGGCGTCGGGCTTCACAAATGCGGTCTTGTAATTCGTGAATATGACCTTGCCCGGCTTTGCACCCGCCGGCTTTTTCACAAATTTTGCAAGGCAGTAATCCACAGGCACAAGTCCCGAATTTCTTCCGCTGCTGTTCACCGCCGCAATAACGGCCGCCTCCTCTATGGTCCTGTCGGGAGGAGTCGCCCCGTCGGTGAGTATAAGCGTATGGGAACCAGTTATGAGCTGAGTGTGCAGCCATATGTCCGACTTCTCTGCAAACTTCAGTGTCAGCTGATCGTTCTGCTTGTTGTTCCTGCCCACCAGTATGGTGAAGCCGTCGCTGGATCTGTACTCCACAGGCGGCAGAGCCTTCGGAGGCTTAGCCTTTCCGCCCCCATACTTAACATAACCCTGCTCGCGGAGCTCAAGCCTGAGCTGGATAATATCGTTTTCAGAGGAAGCTCTTGTCAGCGAATCGAACACGCTGTCAAGATACTGGAGCTCCTCCTCGCCCCTTTCTATCTGTACCGCCAGCTTTTCCTCGGCGGTAACCGACTTCTTGTACTCATTATAATAATGCTGGGCGTTCTGTGCAGGAGTTTTTCTGACGTCAAGAGGTATAGTGATCTGCGGACAGCTCTCGTCGTAGAAGTTCTCCACCACAGCCGTGCTGTCGCCCTTCTGTATGCGGTACATATTGGCGGAGATAAGATCGCCGCAGAGCTTTGCGTGCTCCTTGTCCGCACAGGCAGCCAGCTCTTCGCGCTGCACCGCTATCCTTCTTGATGTACGCTCCGTAAGATTTACAAGCAGCTTGAAAATATCGTTGGCCCTCTGCTTTGTACGGGATGCGCGGTCACGCTCAGAATAGAAATGATCCAGCAGTTCCGAGGCGCTTGGCAGCTCCCTGGTGTACATAAGAGTGCCGAACTGGGAAAGCCGTATAAAGGAAAAATCCTTCAGCTGACCCTCCTTGTCGCTGACGACAGAAAAGCAGCACTCGCCGCCTTCAAGCTGCTCCTTCGTCCTCTTTATTATAAAGAGCAGACGATCCAGCTGATCGCCGCCTACAGTGTCGCTTTCAAGGTGGGCTCCCCTGCCTGCAAAAAAAGCCCATTCCCTTGCAAGAACGGGAGATATTCCCTCGAATATCCGTATCAGAGCCTTTGAAAGCTCCTTAGGCTCGGTACTGCGCAGCCTTTCCACTATTTCATCGGGAACGGCGGTAAGAAAATCCAGCCTGTCGTCCCTCGGAGGAAGAGTATACTTCATTCCGGGCAGCACAAGCCTTTCACGGGACATCTCCTCGTCAACACGCTTGATACTGTCGATCACCCTGCCGTCCTGACTGACGATGACAAGATTTGAGCATCTGCCCATTATCTCGCAGGCAAGCGTGACGGTAACAATGTCCCCGAGCTCGTTTACACACTCAAAATCAAGGAACAGTATACGTTCCAGACCGTCCTGACGAATATCCGTGAGCTTTCCGCTGCCCAGCTTCTTTCTCAGGAGCATACAGAACATGGGCGGGGTCTGGGGATTGTCAACGGTATTTTCCGTAAGATGAACTCTGGCACTGCCTGCATTTGCGGAAATATACAGCTTTCTGCTGCCGCTGCGGGTACGTATGGATATAATGACCTCCTCGCGGGAGGGCTGATGTATTTTTTCTACCCTGCCGCCTATAAGGGGCATGAGTTCTTTCCTTACAGCATATAAAAAAGCTCCGTCCAGAGCCATAAGATCATTCCTTTTCCTGAATATGAGGTCGAATGCGGAAACCCTTCATTATCCTCTGACCGCGGCGCATGGTCTCACAACTTTATATTATAACATTTTATGCGCTGTCAGTCAATCCCTTAGCGCAATAAATAAGCAGCTCGAAGTCCGCCTTTGTGCGCAGGCTGTCATATCCTGCAAGGCGGTCGCGCTGCTGCGGACTTGTACGGTAGTAATAAGGAGTCATGGCAAACAGAGCCTCTATGTCCTCACGGGAGGTCAGCTCCATATCGTAGGTTATGTGCTTCTTCCCTATAAGCTCAAAGCCCTCCAGCTCATAGGGCTTGACCTCGTTTTTGTAGGGAGTGTCATAGACTGCCTGCTTCAGCTCCCACAAATGCTCCTCCGAGGGAATCGCCATTATCATTATGCCGCTTTTTTTCAGCACTCTCCGGTACTCACTGCCGCAGTAGGGCGCAAAAAGGGTGACCAGCATATCACAGGTGCTGTCCCCGGCGGGGATATGAAATACGCTCGCCGCCGCAAAGCTTATCCCGCCGCATCTCTTTGCCGCACATTCAACAGCTGCTTTCGAGATGTCGATACCGTACATTTCGGCCGCAATATCCGCCTTGTCAAAACAGTCAAAAATTGCGGTGGTATAATAGCCCTCGCCGCAGCCTGCGTCAAGGAGCACCTTTCCGCTGAAATGAGCCGCTGCCGCTTCACAGAGGGCGTCGCACAGCGGCTTATAGTAGCCCTTATCCAGAAAGCGCCTTCTGGCCTGCACCATGAGCTTGTTGTCACCGTGGACAGTCTTTCCCATATGCTTCGAAAGAAGCAGGTTAACGTAGCCGCTCCGCGCTATGTCGAAGCTGTGACGCTTCTGACACACATAGGCATTGCCGTTTATTTCCAGCTTTTCGCCGCAGACCGGACATATAAATATACTCATGCCCTCACCTCATACATATTCACAGGGATCGGAGGAGCTCTCAGCTATCTCAATATCCAGCTGTGGGAATTTATTTTCAAGCACACTGCGGAGCTTAGTAAGAACGATGTTCTCCGTGTGGAAATGTCCGCAGTCAAACAGGGCTGTGCCGCTGTTATTTGCCGCTATCCATACATCGTGCTTCACGTCGCCCGTGATAAGGGCGTCGCAGCCCTTGGCTTCCGCGATGCCGAGCATGGAACCGCCGGAGCCCGAACAGAAAGCTATTCTTGATACTCTTTCTGCACTGCTGCTCACCCGTACATACTCACAGCCGAATATATCCCTGAGGGCAGCAGCGAATACAGAGGGCACCTCAGGCTGTGCAAGCTGAACTATCCAGCCGTAGTGTCTGCCGTCGCCCAGCTCCTCAAAGGGCTCTGCTTCACCCGAAAGCTCAAACCGCTCCGACAGCCTGTCAAGTATCACTCCGTTAGTGCCGCCGTCGCATATATCAAGGTTCGTATGCATACATATTGCCGCAATGCCGCGGTCTATAAGAGTGAAAACGGGAGTGTTCCGCCTTATCCTTTTCAGCGGCTCGAAAATAACCGGGTGATGGGAGATGATGAGCTCCGCACCCTTTTCCGAAGCCTCATTGACTGCCTCGTTGGTTATATCCAAAGTAAGGAGCACCTTGCTGCACTCCATATCGTAATTCTCTACAAGAAGTCCGGAATTATCCCAGCTGTCCTGTGCGGAGAAGGGATAAATGCTGTCAAGGCAGGCATAGATGCTGTTTATCTTCACGCTGTCTGTTCCGTTTTCCATTTTATATGCAAGAGCAGCATAGTGCTGCGCTTCTTCTGCTTTTCCTGCGGCTTCAAGGGACTTTCCAACCTTTGCAAGGCGCTCAGCCTCCCGCTTGCGATACTTCCTTGCTGCTTCGTCGTCATCAAAAAAACCGTACAGCGCGTCGTTTTCGGTGAGAAGCTTCCCGTCGGGAGCCTTTTCCGCCACCATTATAACATAAAGCTTGTCCTTATCCTCAGCTGTATACTCACCGGTTATTTCAAACTGATACTCATAGAGCTTCTTTCTCAGCAGTTCCGCCTTTGTCATGGGCTGAAGTATCATTCTCACGCCGTCAAGGTTGGAAACGCATCTTCCGATTATATCCGCAATAGTCTCACCGCCCATGCCTGCAATTACAACATCTGTCACGCCGTTAAGGTCAACTTTTTCCAGTCCGTCGGAGAGCACAAGCTCCACCTTGTCCTGTATCCCGTATTTCTCCACAGTTGCCCGTGCAGAGTCAAGGGGACCCTCCTTCACGTCAGAGGCTATGACCCTCCTGCATTTGCCGCTCGTTATAAGCTCTGCTGCAAGATAAGCGTGATCCGTGCCCACATCTGCTGCGGCACCCTTTCCGCTGACAAGCTCAGCTATCTTCATTAATCTTTTATCAAGCATTTCCGCCACCTCATTCAAAAATAGCGCACTGCCTGCGCAGTACGCATAAACAAAACCAAGCACAGCCGTTTCCGACTGTGCTTTTGGTCTCATTAATTACGCCTCGTTCATTTTTGCAAAGCAATCGCTGCAATAAACAGCTCTTCCTTCCTTGGGCTCAAAAGAAACCTTTGCTTCGCCGCCGCATGATGCGCAAACCGCTGTGTACATTACACGCTCAGCCTTGCCTGCGTTCTTTCTTGCGTCACGACATGATTTGCATCTCTGGGGCTCGTTAACGAAGCCTTTCTCTGCATAAAATTCCTGTTCGCCTGCGGAGAAAATAAACTCGTTTCCGCACTCCTTGCAAACTAATGTCTTGTCTTCGTACATAGTACAATACCTCGCTTAAATTTTTTCGACCACGGTTGGATTTCCACCCACATCTTTGTAAAACAACGCTCTTCTGGCTTGAGCTACACGGTCATATTTCAATTCGGATCGTGCATTACTGCACGTATCTTTCTTCTCGCTCTCTGCATGGCGTTATCAACAGCTTTTTCCGTTATGCCCAGCTTTTCGGCCGCACTTTTATAGCTCAGCCCCTGAACGCACAGAGTAAGCACATTGAGTTCTGTCAGAGACAGCACCGAGCAGATATTCTTCCACAGCTCGGAAAAGTATTCCTTGTAAAAGTAAATGCTCTCGGGAGTTTCCTCCACTGACAATATATCCTCTGCACTCTCCTCATCAAGGCTCTCGGCAAGGGAAAGGTTCCTGACGGATCTTCTGGAGAGGGTCCTCATCCTGTTGACGATACACACCTCGGCAAAGGTGGAGAATTTCACTCCCTTCTGGGGGTCGAATGCGTCAATGGCTTTCAGCAGGCTTATAAGCCCTTCCTGATAGAGGTCGTCACTGTCGGTCTCGGGATTTGCATAGGTTTCCGATTTAATGAAAATAAGCTTTGAATAGCGCGATATAAGAACAGCGGCAGCTGTTTTATCGTTTTTTCCCAGCTCTGCAAGCTCTTCATCGCTTTTGCTGTTCAGTTCATTCAAATTGAAATCAAAATCAAGCAAGTTATCCACCCAACAATCCGCATTAACCATACAATTCATTATCTTGCCGTCTCCCCGCAGACATATCCGCAGGGAGACGGAGATGATCTTTTATTACGAATCCTTGGCAGCCTCTTCCTCGGCAGCCTTGAGGAGCTCAGCCATATCAAAGTTGAAGCTTGCGCTCTTGTTGTTCTGCGGAGGCTTGTTCTGCTGATTCTGAGCAGCCTGTGCAGGTGCGGGAGCGGGCTTATTGTTATTGTTGCCGAACTTATTATTGTTGTCAAATCCGCCTGAGGACTTTGAAGACTCGGAGATCTTTGCCGATGCAAGATCGGAAAGATCAGCCTTCGGAGCCTTTGCAGCCTCGAATACAGCCTTGGGAGCCTCAGCCTTCTTTATTCCGGGGCCGGCAGACTTTGCGTCGAGGGTCTTGCGCGCCTCACCGATGATGTTCTGTGCCTCGTTCATTCTGCCAGAGCACTGACCTGTAAGGTTATTGAGTACAGAAGCGATGTCTGTGAACTTGCTGTTTATGCTCTCGATCTCTGTGAGGAGCATCTCGCGTACAGTCTTGGACATCTCGTTTACCTTGTCTGCATGGCTGTTTGCCTCGTCAACGGTTGACTTAGCCTGATCGTTGGCCTCCTTGATGCAGGTCTCGGCAGCTGCATTTGCATTTGCAACAGCCTTTTCTGCCTCAACGTTAGCTTCCTTGAGTATCTGAGCAGCCTTGTCGTTAGCCTCCTTGGTAACGGCATCTGCGTCCTTCTTGGCCTGAAGTGTGATCTGATTAACGTTCTTCTGAGCCTCTGTGAAGAGAGCGCCCATATCAAATGTAGGAAGTGAAGCTGCGGCATTTTCCTTGAGCTCTGCGATCTCACCGTTGAGCTTGGTGATCTCTGCTTCCTTGGAAGCGGCAGCCTCTGCCTTCTCGGCAGCCTCGCGCTTGGCAGCGTCAAGCTTGGAGGTGAGGTCTGTGATCTCCTTGTTCTTGGCAACAAGCTCGTCGGAGATCTTTATTATCTCCTGCTTAGCCTTTGAAAGCTCAGCATCGGCAGCACCGCCTGCTGCGGCAGCATTTCCTGCGGAAGCAGCCTTCTGCTCGGCAGCCTTGAGACGGTTGCGGAGCTCCTCGATCTCCTTCTTTGCAGCCTCGAGAGCAGCTGTGGTCTGTGCATTTGCCTGCGGATTTGCAGCGCCGGCAGCAGCCTTCTGCTCAGCCGCCTTGAGCTGGTTCTTGAGAGTATCTATCTCCTTCTTTGCCGCCTCAAGAGCAGCAACGGTCTGGGCGTTAGCCTGACCGCCTGCACCGCCGGCCTTTAGCTGTGAGATAGTCTTCTGAAGCTCCTCGTTCTCTTTCTTGGCAGCTCTTAAAGCGTTATTTGAAGTATTGAGTTTTTCCTGAAGGTTCTCGACCTGATTCTTATATTTCGCTAATTCCTGAGGGTCTGAAGGACCATTTGCCTTAGCCGCCTTGAGCTCGTCCTCAAGTGCGACGATCTTTGAATTGAGCTCATCAAGGTATGTAATAACGTCTTCCTTGATAAATCCTTTTTGACCGATCTTGGTTTCTCTTAATACTGTTGGTTCATCCATGGTTGGTACACTCCATTTCCCCCCGTCAAGCCGAGGTAAAAAATTAAGGAATAAGAACCCATACTCCGTCACTGAGAAGGCGTGTTTTGGTGATATTGCATATATTCAAGCCTTCACAGTCTAAGAATACAGGTTCTGCTGATTATGCCTTATATAAATTATAACATATTGGTTATATTATTTCAACTATTGAAATGTAGAAAATTTGAATTGATTTTAGTGCAATTTACTATAAAAATCCCTTAAAAAATGCTCTTTTGATATTTTAGCGTCAATGTCTTTACTTTTATGCGTTATAAAAATATATTTAGTTACAGTTTAGAAATACAAAAGCTATACAAAATGCGCTTTTGTAAACGCAAATAAGGGGAAAGCCCGAAGAGCTCCTCCCGCTTCAGGCTTAAATATATCCGCGGCTGATCAAAAATAAAACTGTAAAAACGATGAATTCAAGCACCAAGCCTATACCCAAGATCAGAGCCAAAGTCACAATACGTTTCTTCTTCAGAACCTTTCGTTTTTCAAGCTCCGCGGCTTTTTCGATCTCATCGAGAGTTTCGCCGTTCATGAAGGCAATGACCTCACGGTAGGTCTGAACATCGTGCTCCTCCTGCATCTGCCCCATTTTATGAAATGCTATAAATGCGACTACCCAAAATGCACCGGTAAGCATCGCAAACAACAATCTCAGCGGCTCGGCATTAATTACAGAAACAAGAACCGCCGAAGCCATACCTCCAAGCATTTCTATGCCGGCAAGGTTATAAAGCTTTTTCATTTCCTTTCCGGCATTCTTGTTAATCGTCTCTTTCATAGTATCAACATCTCCTTTGATAAGCTCGTCGAGAGAAACGCCGAACACATCACCGAGGATAAGCAGACTATGAACATCGGGATAGCTCTTTTCAGTCTCCCAGTTGGATATAGTCTGGCGGCTGACATACGCGCGTTCTGCCAGTGTCTCCTGTGACCAGCCTTTTTCCGTTCTCAGTTCTTTTATCCTTTTGCTCAGTTCCATACGTTTCACTCCTTTCCGCAGGGGCATCTCCCCTGCCTGAACTCATCATAGCAGAGAATGTGATTTTTTTCAACCAAACATCTTTTGCATTCGACGCAAATTCGCTGTCAAAACCTTTTGTCATGACGGTTTTAAGCCGTTTCCGCATAAAACAAAAGCGGCTCATCCGAGCCGCTTATATTCTTATTAGTTGCCGAGCATCTTGAATATATCGTCAAGATCGTAATCCTGACTGCTTGATGCAGGTCTCTGTGTGCTGGGACCGCCGAATCCGAGACCGTCGATAAGAGGATTATCGATAGGAATGATCTCGTCCTCGGGATTTGAAGCCTCGATAGTCGTCGCAGCAGGCGAATCAACATCGTCAAAGCCGGCAGCGATAACCGTGATAGTCATCTCGTCCTGCATATCCTCCTTGAAGGCTGTACCGAAGATGAACTCAACGCCCTCAGCAGCTGTATCGGTGATCATCTTTGTAGCTGCGTCAACATCGGATGAAAGAATATCCTCGGACATAGCGATATTGATAAGGAGTCTCTTTGCGCCGGAGATAGATGTCTCAAGCAGCGGGCTGGAGATAACTGCATTCGCAGCGTCTCTTGCCTTGTCCTTGCCGGTACCGTGGCCGATAGCCATGTGAGCATAGCCTGCATCCTTCATGATAGTGGAAACGTCTGCGAAGTCGAGGTTTATGTAGCCTTCCTCAACGATAAGATCCGAAATGCTCTTTACACCTGTCTTGAGAACGTCGTCCGACAGTGCAAAGGACTGCATCATTGTAAGGGGCTTGTCAAGTCCCACAAGAAGTCTTTCATTGGGGATAACGATAAGGGAGTCAACATACTTCCTGAGCTCTGCGATACCTCTCTCAGCCTGAGCCATTTTCTGCTCTCTCTCAAAGAGGAAGGGCTTTGTAACGACTGCAACCGTGAGAATATCCATTTCCTTTGCTATCTTCGCAACTACGGGAGCAGCGCCTGTGCCTGTTCCGCCGCCCATACCCGCTGTAATGAAGATCATATCGGCACCCTTGAGGTGTGTCTCGATCTCGTCGCGGTTCTCCTCGGCACTTCTCTGACCGATCTCGGGCTTGTTGCCTGCGCCTCTGCCCTTTGTAAGCTTAGCGCCGATGGGTATCCTTGTTGTTGCCTTGGACTTGTTGAGCGCCTTTGCGTCCGTGTTGATAGCGATATATTCTATATTATTGACACCGGAATCTACCATGCAGTTCACGGCATTTCCGCCGCCACCTCCAACACCGATGACCTTTATGTTAACATCGGGTTCGAGTGTTTCCTCATAATTGAAATCTGACATTTGAACTCCTCCTACTATTTATTATCCAAAATTTATCAATTTTATATATTAACCTATAAATACACTTTATATTTTAGCATATCGGTGCATTTTTTTCAAGTCCTAATTAAACATTTTTTATTTTCTGCGAATTTAACAATATAGAGCATTGTTTTTTCAGCATTTTGTACATAATGATTTTACCACTGCTGCTGTAAACCGTCATCGTAACCGCTTCCGCCGGTGTCATATCCGTAGTCTCCGTAATCCTGCCACTGGCTGCCATCGTCATAGCCGCTGTCCTGCCACTGCCCGCCGTCCTCCTGCCATTGCTGGGTGTTGTCTTCGGGAGTCCATGAAGCTGCGGTAGTAGTCGGCTCCGTGGTAAGGTTATTGTTATGCTCAATGAACTGCTCCTCCTGCTTCGGATCGTGCTCGCCCTGTATTATGGGATAGCCGTATTCATCTGTAGGGGTAGCCGTTGTCGGCTCGATTATGCCCGGGACAGCCGCAGGATCGTCACTGGTCCTGAAGCTGCACTGATTTGTGCCTATCATCGTGAGATAGCCCTTCTTGCCCTTTACGTTCTCGTCGTTCATAACGGTCTCTGCAAGATTGAGCTTATACTCCACGTCGTTCCAGTTGCCCATTTTGAATATCATGCTGTTCTTGTATTTTACTATTATCGAATGCTCGTCGCTCATGTCCACCGTGGAGATCTTGTCTTCTCCCATGGACACCATGCTTGCGATAAGCTCGGTAAATGCGTCGTTCTTGTGCTCGTTGTCCGAGGCAACGAGTCTTCCCGGAGTCCTTTCCGAGGGATCGAGTCCGTAAATTATTGGAAGATCGGGAGTTATAAAGCCGTTGTCCGCAAGTATCTTTCCCTTCTTGCTCACGAGGAGCGTGCCGCCGTCATAGTTGACGTTGAATGCAGGTATACAGCGCGAAACCGTTATTTCCAGCGATGACGGGAAGTCCCTTTTCACCTTTGCCGTCTCAACATAGAGCAGCTCGTCAAGTATACGCTGTTCGCTCTTTGCACAGTCCAGCCGGAGGAGGTTATCGCCCTCCTTTATTCCCGAGGCCTCTACTATTTCCTCAGCCGAATACATATCCGACTGTCCCGCAACTCTTATCTCGTTGATATTAAAAAGGAAGGTATAGCTTATGGTTATACCAGCAGTTACCACAAGAAGCAGCACCACGAGACCGTAGACATTCATCCATCTCTGACGCCGCCTTATCCTTTTGCGGCTGTTCTGTCTTTCGACACTTGTTTTTTCGACGTCCTTCATATTTTCTCCAGTTCCTTCCGCCTCAGACCCTGCGCATATCTCCGCCGAGAAGTCTTACGGCTTCCTCCATTTTTTCATATCCTCTGTCAATATGGCATATTCTTGATATTTCAGATCTTCCCTCGGCACAGAGCGCCGCTGTGACCATAGCAGCTCCGCCGCGGAGATCCGTAGCCTCAACATTGGCTCCGTGGAGCCTTTCACGCCCCGTGACTGCCGCTATTTTGCCCATTACCTGTATATCGGCGCCCATTTTCACAAGAGCGTCGGTATGACGGTAACGGCAGTCGAAGATATTCTCCTCGAAAAGACTGGTGCCCTCGGCTGTCGCAAGAGCCGCCATGAGTACAGCCTGTGCATCTGTGGGAAAGCCGGGATGAGGCATTGTCCTTATCCTGTCCTTCACCGCCTTCAGCCGCGTACCGCTTCTGAGGTATATCTTTCCGCTGAATGTACTGATACTGCATCCCGTCTGTTCCAGCACCGATAAAAAGGGCTCCATTTCGGGTATGCAGGCGTTTGTAAGTATTAGCTCGCCCTTTGCGGCGGCCACCATAGAGAGGTATGTGGCTCCCGCTATCCTGTCGGGCATTATTGTATATTCACAGCCGTGGAGCTGCTGTTTTCCATTTATGACTATACTGCTGCCGCCGTCGCCGCGGATCTCTGCTCCGCAGGCTCTCAGGAACCCGCAGAGATCGCATATCTCGGGCTCCCGTGCAGCGTTGTTGATAACTGTCTCACCGTCAGCCGTTACCGCGCAGAGTATCACATTTTCGGTAGCTCCCACCGAGGGGAAAGCAAGTGTTATCCTGGCTCCCTTTGCACGCCCGCCGTGAGCTCTGCAAACGATAGCGCCGCCGTTTTCGCGTATGTCCACGTTCATTTTCCTCAGCGCGGACAGGTGCATATCTATGGGCCGCGGACCGAGTTCGCAGCCTCCCGGCACACTTACCGTACAGCTCCCCGCCCTGCCGAGCATGGCTCCCATGAATATTATGGACGACCTCATCTCGTGCATGAGACTCTCGGGTATATCCGTGCTGTCAATGCTGCGTGAGTCAATCACCGCAGTATTGCCGGAAAAGCTGCATTTGCAGCCTACGCAGTTAAGTATCCTCGAGGCCGCATAAACGTCGGTGAGCTTCGGGCAGCTGTGAAGCGCAGCTTCGCCGCAGCAAAGCAGAGCTGCCGCCATAATAGGCAGCGAGCTGTTCTTGCTGCCCTGAAGGACAAGCTCGCCCCTAAGGCGCCTGCCGCCCGTAATAGTAAATTTCTGCATTCGACCACCCCACAGCATTTTTTGTATTGTATGCCGCAAGGTGTGTATATGTTACTCTGCGCCTATATCGTGCGCAGCAAGAAAGCTTTCAAAGGTCTCAGACATCTCGTCGGGTATTACCGCGTACATCATATGCCCCTTGTCGGAGAGATGTACCTCGGCTCCGCATTTTTCCGCGTATTCCAGTCCGGCCTGACGCCATGTCTTCTGCCTGCACATTCCCTTCATGTCGCTTATGTAAAAGCAGGAGGGACATTTAAGAATTCCCTTGGCTATGGCTGCCGCCGCATTCGCGGTCATCAGCCGCGACTCCTCTATATACTCGTCATTTGCGAGATTTTTATAGAAAAGACGGCGGTAAATCTGTTTTTCCTCGTCGGTGAGCTCGCTCCCGGTAAGAAGCCCCGAAATATTTTCGGTCCTGTTCCTGAAAAGCTTTGCCAGCAGTCCGTCCTTTGCTATACGTTTCATCAGCCTGTGCTGTCTTGCAAGGAGCTTGTCCCGCTTTGCGTCGGACACTTCCTCGGCCTGCAATACCGCATAATCCGGTATACCCATATCCATGCTGAGGACTGCCGTTACCTCGTCAGGATAGGTATTCGCCCAGTATACGGTCTCAAGGCCCGAATAGGAGTGAGCGGCAAGAACGTAAGGCGGCTCTATGCCTGCCCTGCGGAGCGCTTCCCTGTCCTCGGAGACAAGATTCTCAACGGTGCGGGGAGTTTTCATTTTCCCGCTGAAACCGTAGCCCGCCTTCTCTATCACAGCTATCCTGTGTTTTGCGGACATTCTCCTGTATATGGGCTTGTATTCAAGCACCGGGCAGGTAACTCCTCCGCCCGACAGAAAAACTATGGTAGCGGGGCCGCTGCCCTCGGTATAAACGTTAAGGACAGTGCCGCCGACTTCGACTTTTTTACCTTTTTCCATTATCACTCTTTGCAAAAAGCTTCGCAACCACGTTGAGGATACGGTCGTTTGTATCCGTCAGATGGAGCTTTGCGGCACTTTCGGACATTTCCTTCACCCTTGCAGTATCGCCGCAGAGCTTTTCGATCTCTGCGATCATGCGCTCGGAGGTAACGTCCTTCTGCTCAATCACAACAGCTGCCCCCGCATTTCCCAGCACCATGGCATTATGGTACTGGTGATTGCCCGCAACTATGGGCGACGGTATAAGTATGGAAGCCTTGCCAGCAGCTTCAAGCTCTGCAAGAGTGGAAGCTCCTGAGCGGCAGACAACAAGGTCTGCGGCCGCAAGGCACACGTCCATATCGTTTATGTACTCGGTGATACGCAGTCTGTCGGATTTCAGCGGTATGCCCGCCTCCTTCATCGCTTTCGGGAAGGTGTCCTTTCCCATGCCGCCGTAGCCGTGTATATGGTTTATGGCAAGGTCCTTGCCCGTATGCCATTTGATAACATCGGTCATTGTATCGTTTATGCAGCCTGCACCCAGACTGCCGCCGAATGAAAGTATGGTAAAGCCGTCATCGAAGCCCAGCTTTTTTCTGGCGTCGGCACGGCTCATTGTATTTATATTGCTTCTTACGGGAAGTCCCGTAACGCTGTACTCGAATTTACTCTTGTCCATGAACTTCAGCGCTTCCTCGACGGTGAGCATAACATAGTCCACTTCCTTTGAAAGCAGCCTGTTTGTTACTCCCGGGTATGCGTTCTGCTCATGTATGGCCGTAGGTATGCCCATTCTCGCAGCCTTGCGTATAACGGGTCCCGCGGCGTATCCCCCCGTACCTATGGCGATGTCGGGTCTGAAGCCCTCGATGATCTGCTTTGCTCTCCTGCCCGATGTGACAAGATATGCAAGAGCCTTTGCGTTCCTGCCTATATTTTCAAGAGAGAGCTTTCTCTGGAAGCCCGCAACCTTAATGGTCTCCAGCTTATAACCTGCCTTCGGTACAAGCTTAGCCTCCATACCCTTTGGAGTTCCCACAAAAAGAAATTCCGTACCGGGATATTCGTCCTTGATTATATCGGCGATGGCAAGACCGGGATTTATGTGTCCGCCGGTACCGCCGCAGGCAATGAGAACCTTAAAATCACCCTCACTCATGCTCATGCTCCTTTTGGCTCAGCCTTCTTTTCGCTGCGCCCTGATCTCTTTTTCTTCTTTTTCTCCGCCGGCTGCTCGTCGGGATAGTACCTCTGCTGCGAGATATTCAGCATTATGCCCATTTCCGCCAGCTGCATTATGAGTGCCGTACCGCCATAGCTGAAAAAAGGCAGACTGATACCTGTATTAGGTATCAGATTGCTTACAACGGCAAGGTTGAGGACGGTCTGTATGCCTATCTGAGTGGTTATGCCGACCGCTATGAGCATACCGAAGCGGTCCTTGCAGCGCACCGCGATAGAATAGCCCTCCACTATGAGAAGGAAAAATACTATAATTATGGCAAGAGCTCCCACGAAGCCGAGCTCCTCGCAGACAATGGGGAAAACGAAGTCGTTTTTTGTCTCGGGGAGATAGAGGTACTTCTGACGGGAGTTTCCGAGTCCGAGTCCGAAAAGTCCGCCCGAACCGATAGCGATAAGGGAATTTGCAGTCTGCCATGTATCGCCCAGCTTATCGGCAAAGGGGTCCTTCCAGGACTTTATGCGCACCGCAACGTAGCTGTCGGGCACCTGAGCCTTCCAGCCGATATATGCTATGATAAGTCCCAGCGCTGCTGCGCCGAGAGCAATGAAATGCTTCTTGTTAACGCCGCCGCAGAGTATCATTGCCACGGCTATAGTGCTTATAAGTATGATACCTGAGATATGCTTCTCGAGGGCTATCAGCAGTACGTATACACCGAGGATCCCCGCATATTTCAGTATGCCCGTCTTGAAGGTGTTCATCCTGCGGCCGTCGTGCTCCATGCTGTAGGCAAAGAAGATTATGAGAGCCAGCTTCGCCACCTCGGAGGGCTGGAGATTGAAAGGTCCGATGTCGATCCAGCGCCTTGCTCCCATGTTACCGCCTTCGTCGTTGCCTATGGCAAGAACAGCGATAAGGAGTACTGCTCCCGTGATGTACATAAGACCCGCTATATTGAGCTTTTTGAGCACGGGCAGCTTTAGGTTCTTGAAGTTATGATAGTCCATCTTCATAAAGAAGATCATGGCAGCGAAGCCGATAACGGCATTCTTCGCCTGATTCTTGGCATAATAAAGGCCGTCCCCGCCGTGCTCGCTGTACGCCCATGCATAGCTCGCCGAGGACATCATTACGATACCCACGACCAGCAGTATCATTACATAAGCGAAGAACGAAAGGCTGAGGTCGCCCTTTCTGCCGCCCGAAAATATACCCGTCAGTGCGGGCCGCTTTTTGGTTTCAGTTTTGCTTGCAGCCATTTTTCCTCCTTATGGTCTGACCTGTTTCGTTATATCAGAATGCCAGCAGTGTAATTATTCCCAGAATTCCGAAAATAATGCCGCAGAGCGAAAAAGTTATCACTATCTTATACTCGCTGAAGCCGCTCATCTCAAAGTGATGATGGATAGGAGTCATTTTGAAGATACGTCTGCCCTCTCCGTACTTTTTCCTGGTATACTTGAAGTAGAGCACCTGCATCATAACGGAAAGCGCTTCTATGATGTATACTATGGCAACGAGAAGTATCAGCAGGTGCTTGTGGAGCACAAGTCCCACGCCCGTTACCGCTGCGCCGAGGAACATTGAACCCGTATCGCCCATGAAGCACTTTGCGGGGTTAAGGTTCCAGAGAAGGAAGCCGAGACATCCGCCTGCCAGCGCCATGGTGAAGCAGGTCATCTCATTCTTTTTCAGTATAGCACAGCATACCGTGAATATCAGCATGGCAACGAAGGTCACCGAGCCGCAGAGGCCGTCTACTCCGTCCGTAAGATTCACGGCGTTGGTGAGATAGATTATCAGGCCTATCATCAGTATATAGTAGAATATTCCCAGTGAAGGACTTCTCCAGAAGCCCAGTTCTATCCTTGTGGAATTATCCCCGAAGCAGCGCACCGCAATGAGGAAGCCCACGGAGAAAACGAGCTGCATGGCGATTTTCTGCCACGGCGTCAGCCCGTCATTGTTCTTTCTTGCCACCTTGGTATAATCGTCGATAAATCCTATAAGCCCGAAGGAAGCCGAGTAAACTATACAGCTCAGGACAAGATAGAACGCCTTGAAGCTCTCCTTGTCCGTGGTATCGATGCCCGTTTTCCACCTGTACAGCCAGTAGCCCGCTATCGCCGCTATAACCGTCGATATTATGAACATGAAACCGCCCATTGTGGGAGTCCCCTGCTTTTTCGCGTGCCACTTCGGTCCGTCCTCAGTCTTTATCGGCTGACCGAACTTTATCCTGTGCAGGAAGGGTACAAGGAATATACCCGAAACTCCCGCTATCACAAACGATAAAAGCGCTGTTATAAGATTTATTACCCAGAAAGACATTTTATACCGACAACTCCTGTTTAACTTTATTTATCGAGAAGCTTAAGGCCCTCTGCAACTATTTCTCTCTCGTCGAAATGGATATGCTCCATGCCCGCAAGTATCTGATAGTCCTCATGGCCTTTGCCCGCAAGAACTATTATATCACCTTTTTCAGCAATTTTCAAGGCATGAAATATAGCTTCTTTCCTGTCCACCACAACATCGTAGTCAGCAGACCCGCCTTCAAGTCCCGCAAGTATGTCGTCAATTATAGCCTCGGGAGCTTCATTTCTCGGATTATCCGAGGTAACTATGAGCTTATCCGCATATTTTGCAGCAGCCTGCGCCATTTTCGGACGCTTTGCCGCATCGCGGTTGCCGCCGCAGCCGAAGAGGCATATAAGGCGGTTTTCGGTGTATTCCCTGACGCTTTTCAGGATATTCTCAACTGCGTCTGGAGTATGGGCATAGTCGCATATAACGGTGAAGTCGCGTCCCGTGGGAATGACCTCGCAGCGTCCCTTGACGCCCTCGTACTCCTCAACGGCGGGGATTATGCTGTCGATAGCGAGCCCAGCCTCAAGACAGGCGGCAATGGCCGCCGTGATGTTTGAAACATTGAAGAATCCCGGAATCTTTGTTTTTATCAGGTGTGATTTGTCGCCGTTACAGAACCAGAAGCTGGAGCCCGTGGACTTTATCTTTATGCCGTCCGCATAGAAGTCCGCATTCTCTTTCACGCTGAAGCTCTGCTTTTTGCAGCCTATCTCTCCGAAAAGCCGTCTGCCGTAATCGTCGTCAACGTTGATTATGGCGCTGTCGCATATATCAAAGAGCATTTTCTTGGCCTGATAGTATTCCTCCATGTCCTTATGATAGTCAAGGTGATCCTGAGTCAGATTGGTGAATACCGCGGCGTCAAACCATGAGGCTCCTATCCTGTACTGGCAGAGGCCGAAGGAGGATACCTCCATTACCACGTATTCGCAGCCTGCGTCCGCCATTTTTGCCAGCAGCTCCATGAAATCATAGGCCATTGGCGTTGTATTGTCGGTATGAAGTATCTCGTCCCCTATCTCATTCTGGATAGTGCCCACAAGGCCTGTTTTATGGCCGTTCTTCATGAGGATATGCTTGATAACGTTGGTTATGGTGGTCTTGCCGTTGGTACCCGTAACGCCTATGAGCTTCATTCTGCGCTCGGGGTGACCGAACCATGCGGAACATATCTGTCCGTAGAGCTTACGGGAATTCTTCGTAAGTATCTGTCTGTCGCCCAGTCCGAGATCGCGCTCGCAGACTACAGCCGCGGCGCCCTTTTCCAGCATCTCCGCAGCAGCGGTGTGGCCGTCGAAGCTTCCGCCCTTTACACAGACAAAGAGGCTCCCCTCCGTAACTTTACGCGTATCATCGGTAACGGAGCTTATCTCTGCGTCACCGATAGCCGTAACGGCATTGTTTTCAATAAGATCTCTTAGTTTCATTCTGGTCTGCCTCCTGTCTTTCTTTTGTTCCGTTTTATTTATTCCTTTATATCAGTCCGTGAACTGTGCTGCCTCGAATTCAAGCTCTATGGTAGTACCCTTTGGCACCATGGAGCCGCCCTCGATGGACTGCTTCTTCACGCTGGCGCCCTCCTGAGTCGTAAGTGCGCCCTTTGCAGTATAGTTCAGATAGCACGCGTTTATGCTCTGATTTGCGACCTCGGGGCTGCACCCTATAAGGAACGGCACCATGACCATTTCCGAGGTATTTCCCCTTTCGGTATAGAGGTATACGCTTCCGTCCTTGGATATGGACTTTCCTGTCTGGGGAGACTGCTCAACAACCTCTATTCCGTTGCCGATAACTATGATATTATCGTGGAGCACGCCTGCGCTCTCAATGGTTTTCACTGCGTCGTCTATGGTGGCGCCCTTTACGAGAGGCACCTTTATATCAAGGTTCTTGAGCTCCTGCTCATTGTATTCGGGGCTCTTTCCCAGATACGGGAGCACCTCTGTGAGTATCTCCTCGGCCACGGGAACAGCTACCTTGCTTCCGTAATACGCGTCGTTGGATTTGTTCGGCATATCAGCGAGCACAAGGAGTATGAGGTCGGGATCCTCTGCGGGAGTGAAGCATATGTACGAAGCTCCGTACTCCTGATCGTAGGCGTTCTCTATCTTATCCGCGCCCAGTACCTGCTTGATAACGCTGAGTCGCTGGGAGGTACCGGACTTTCCGCCTATGGCAAAGCCCTTGATATTAACGTTGCCCGCAGGGTTATCCACTACAACGTTTTTAAGAGCCTCGCGCATTTTTGCGGAGGTATCCTCCGAGATTATCTGACGTCTGACGGTACGCTCGTTCCTGAGAACTATATTTCCGTCGCTGTCAACTATCTTATCCACCACATACGGCTTCAGCAAGTAGCCGCCGTTCACAACGGCGCTGCACGCGGTTATAAGCTCCATCGGAGTAACGGTCTCGCACTGTCCGAAGGAGCCCTCTGCAAGGTCGATATGAGTCATGCCCTGTCTTTCGGGAGTTCCCTCAACAGGAGGCACATCTCCCACGCTCTCTGCGGGGAGGTCTATGCCCGTTCTTTCCTCGAGGCCGAAGGCGTCAAAGTAATAATGGAACTTTTCAATTCCAAGAGCCTTTCCTATAGCCATAAAGCAGGGGTTGCAGGAATCTGTCAGCGCCTTCTGGAAGGACTCCACGCCGTGTCCGGGCTCGGTCTTGTGGCAGTTGATCCTTATGGTATTCTGTCCGTCGGGAAGTATCTCGTAGCCGTTGCAGCAGTATGAGAACTTATCGGCGTCTATGGCCTTTTCCTCCAGTGCGGAGGCGGCTGTGATTATCTTGAATACCGAACCGGGCTCGTAACGCTCGGATATGCACTTGTTCTTCCACTGGCGCTCGCGAGCCTCGGGAGTGTACTCCTTAATATCCGCCTTTGTTGGATTGTCTATCTTCTTCTCCCTGAAGATCATATTGAATATGCTCTCGTCGGGAAGCGCAAAGGGATCGTTAAGGTCGAATCCCGGATATGTAGCCATGCCGTAAACAGCACCCGTCTTTGGATTCATGAGGATCGCGCAGGATCTGTTCTTTACTCCGTTGTTCTCCACCATCTCCTTGAGATGCTTCTCAAGAGTATACTGTATCTGTCTGTCGATAGTCAGGTATATATCCGAGCCGTCCTTTGGCTCATAGGTCTTTGAATACCTGTATGGCAGAGCGTTTCCGTTGGAGTCCTTGGCGGAAATTGTCCTTCCGTCCACTCCAGACAGGTACTCATCATAATAGGCCTCTACACCGTAGGCGATATTTCCCGTAGTGAAGCCGATAACAGAAGCTGCAAGATCATTCTGGGGATAATAGCGCTTTGTGTCCTCCTCGCTTATAACAGAGACTATGCCCTTGCTGCTGAAATACTGTAGAATATCGTCCGCAATGGGAGTTTCCACCTGATCCTGGAGCTTTTCGTATCTCGAGTCCTTATCCATTGCCTTTTTGACAGTGTCCACGGTTATGCCCAGCCTTCGTGAAAGAAGGTCTGCGCACTCCTCCCTGAAGGCGTCCGCCGACTCGGGAAGAGCGTTGAGCTCCTTGCCGTTCTCGTCATAGGCAGGCACATAGGTACCGTTGGTCTTATCAAGATTTCTCTTGTCTATCCGCTTCTGGAGTTCTTCAAGCTCCTCCTTGAAGTTCTTGGGATCTATCGCTATCTTGTATACCGTCGCACTCTTTGCAAGGGTAGAGCCTGTCGCGTCATATATTGATCCTCTGTGAGCAGATATGCTTATGGAGCCGAAATGCTGGTCATTAGCCATATCCTGATACTTTTTATTATCAAGCACGGAAATGCGGAAGAAATTAGCAACAACGGCTATGAACAGCAGACTGAACACAGACGTCATCACAATTTTTGTCCTGAACCGCATAGGCTTTGTGGGATTGGTATTCTGCACTTTGGCACGCTTCCCTTCCGTGGTAGTTTCTGTAAATAATGTATACGCAGCAGCCGCCTTCAGGCGGTTATTGCCCCGGGCTCTGCCTGGGGTGCGCAGATATATGTCACGCTCATTCCGCCCTTCCGAGCAGAACAAACCGCAGAAAAAAGCTTTTATTGCGATTTGACGGCTTAAAACCGGCTTAAAGCATATCGCAAAGTCAATTTCAAGCTGTTGAACAGACACTAAATAAATAAGGCAGGGTTTTCATGTGCCCCGCCTCTGAACATCTTATTTATCTTTTCCGGATGTCCTTTTCTTTTGATACGACGAAGGATTTCTCGCTATTCAAGCGTGGGACTGCCGTCCCCGGGCTCCCAATTTCCGCCCAGAGCCCGGGAACTGCAATTCCGTTATTCCGATCACCCGCTGTATCTCCGTTTTGTTCTACATATAACTTCGGCTTTTTATATATTTTTATGGTCGCCGATAGTATTCTTTGATTTACAGGCAGTCCTTTCGTTATATTTATATTGGTACTACCCTCTGAAATATTCCACGCATTTGTCAAAAAGGGATTTTATTTTAGCGATTACGCCCTTTTTCTTCTCGGGAATATTTACCACGTCGTCCGTCTGTATCTTGATGTACTTTATCTGCGAGGAAACTATCTTCTGCATTCCAAGCTTGTTCTCCGCATATTCTTCTATATTCTTTGCGGACATCTTACTGTCAAGTTCAGACTGGAGCCTTACGTTTTCGGCTGCGGCGCTTTCAAGCTTTTCGTTCATTGCCGACACCTTGTTGTACATGGTGTTGCGCTTGTCCAATGAATAGATCACCGAGCCCAGAAGTGCGGCTGCCAGGAGGGATACGAAAATAATCATCAGCACCGAACCGCTGCGGGCTTCGTTGCGTCTCATACGTATCTCAGGCTTCTGCTCAGTATCCTTCTGCTCAGCTTCATCCATTCCGGTCATCTCGTCCGAATCGGCATCGTCGTAGCTTTCGTCGTTATAATAGCGTACAGTGTTTTCAGCCATCGCTTTCCGCACTCCTTTCTATTATTCTGAGCTTAGCACTCCTGCTTCTGTTGTTTCTTTCGAGTTCTTGTTCTTTAGCCTCTATAGGCTTTCTGTTTATAAGCTTTCCCTGCGGTTTGCGTCCGCAGACGCACTGGGGAAAATCAGGTGGACATATACAGCCTCTGCACCATTCCGCAAATTTCTGCTTGACGATCCTGTCCTCAAGCGAATGGAAGGTGATGACCGCAAGGCGTCCGCCCGCCTTCAGACTGTGGAAGGCGTCCTCCAGCCCCTTTGAAAGGTGCTCAAATTCTCCGTTGACTGCGATCCTTATTGCCTGAAAGGTCTTTTTACATGGGTTCTTCTCACGTCTCGCCTTCTGTGGAACGCTTTCTCTTATTATATCGGCAAGCTGCAGCGTAGTCTCTATGGGAGTGATTTCACGGGCTCTGACAATATTTGAAGCTATCCTTCTGGAGAATTTCTCCTCTCCGTACTCAAATATTATCCTTACAAGCTCCGCCTCCGAATAGGTATTGACAACATCTGCCGCACTCATGCCCTCCTTGCTCATACGCATATCCAGCGGAGCGTCGGAGTGATACGAGAAGCCTCTGCTTCCCTCGTCAAGCTGGAACGACGATACGCCGAGATCCATAAGGATTCCGTCGGCATAGTCTATATCAAGTTCATCGAGGACCGCTCTTATCTCGGAATAGTTCCTGTGAACCACCTGAGCATTTTTGTAGACCGAGAGCCTTTCTGTTGCCACAGCAACAGCATCGGGGTCCCTGTCAAGAGCGATAAGTCTGCCCTTTTCACTGAGCCGGGCAGCTATTGCAGAGGAGTGGCCTGCACCTCCTGCGGTACCGTCAACATAGACACCGTCGGGACGTATGCAAAGTCCTTCGATGCATTCCTCAAGCATTACGGGTATATGGCTGAATTCCATTGAAACATACTCTCCTTATCACCGGCCCGAGCCGGGAACAAAGACAAAAACGTCCGATCAGAGAACAAGGTCGGCAAGAGCGTCGTTGATCTCCTCCTGAGAGATATTGCTGTTGAATTCTTCCCATCTGGACTTGTTCCATATCTCAGCCCTTCTGTTCGCACCGATAACGACTACCTCGTCTGTTATCCCTGCGTGATCCCTGAGCTGCTGCGTGATGAAGATACGTCCCTGCTTGTCGGGGACCTGCTTATCCGCGCCTGCAAGAAGCTTACGTCTTATGTCGCTTCCCTTCTTGCCTGTTATGGAGTTCAAAGTCTCACAGTATTCCTGAAATGCTTCCGGCGAATAAACGGCGATATAGGAATCATCATGGCCCTGACAGAGAAAGAATTCGTGTCCGAGTATCTCTCGGAGCTTTGTGGGGAAGCTCATACGGCCCTTCTGATCTATACTCGGGTAATAGGTACCGCATAACAGATCTGCCATTGAACTTCGCCTCGCTTTCTCACAACCTCAGGAATGATTTACCCTAATTTGGAAAATTTCACATCCAATCACCTTTTTTCACCCTAAATTTATTTTATCATCATTTAAGGATAAATACAAGATGGAAATTTTCACAAGAGTAAACGCCAAAATCAGCTAATTTTTGTTGATTTTGTTTAAAGTTTAACCTTTGATTGTTCAAAAGCAGAACAAACGTTTTTGTTTTAGTTAAATATTTTTCGAGTTATTCACCTTTTTTCACCTTTTTGGATATTTTTAAGGTTTTTTTCACCTCTCGGCTTCACCCTTCATCACCTCAAAGGCGAAATAAGTCTCCGGATATAAATAAAGTGTCTGTGCGTTTATATCCAAAGACTTATTCCTTTTGTTCCTTTTATATCTTTTTGCGGCTCAGAGCCGTTAATCAATCATATGTATATGTAAGACTGAATTTCGAGGATTTGAGTCCCATCCTCTGGGAGAAGGGATAGCCCTTCGCTGTGGTCTGTCCGTCGATGATTACCTCCGTGACATAGCCCGTCTCCTCGGATACAACAGGCTGTATCCAGTTGCCGGGATCGTCCGAAAGCTTGACGTGGTAAAGTGTTTCAAGCTTCTTCTTTACCGTTTCGGCGTCCATATATGTTACCGTACCCCAGTGAGGATCAAAAGCGGCGTCATAATCGCTGGGCACAGACCTCAGGTAAGGATAATCGGCATAGAATACCTCAAAGCAGTTCGCCGAGCAGCCACCGCTGGACGCGGAGAACACTGTGAGGGCGTAATTATCGTCATAGAACAGAGCCTCGCCAAGCACCTCCTGGCAGGCGTCTATAACTATCTGCGGAGGATTGGGCTTTCCTCTCAGGTCGCTGGAGTCGTCGCCGTTATACTTTATATATGTATATACCGCAACTGCCTGAGCCTTGATAGCTTCATAGGAGAAGCTGCCGCCCACCTCTCTGTTTACTATCTCGGATACTACCTTGAGGGTATCGCCCGCAGGCTCGTGAGCAATGGTGAGCTCCTCCTCGTCGGTCATTTCCGTATTCATCAGGTATGTTCCGGGATAATAGTGGAACAGTATATCCTGATATGTCCAGCCTGCATATGCGGCATAGAAGTTGGCGCCGTTCTGGCTCATGCCGACTCCGTGACCCCAGCCGTAGGTAACGAACGCAAATTGTCCCGGCTCGGCATTTATACTGGGATCGGGCTGTGACGAGGGAATATCTCCCACGGCAGCTCCCGAAGTCTTAAGCTCTACAGCCGTCGGGGTCTTGCTGCGGCTCCTTGCCGCATTCTTTGAAAGGGTCGGCGTAGCCTTTCGGAGAGCGCTTCTTTTCTTTGCTATCGCCTCCTCAAGAGCCTTGCGTTCCTCCTCGGACAATCCCGCGAAACGGTCTACCGGCTCGCCCACCTTCGCCATCTCCGGAGTGGCGGTCTCATAGCTGATGAGAGTAAGGCTCGGATCGTATTCGCTTATGTCAGCCTTTTCCCAGTCTTCGGGCATTGTCTGCTCCGCAGGCTCATCAGCGATAGCCGTTGAAGCTTCCGTTGTCTCTGTCTCCGCCTCTCCCGAAGCGGAAGTCAGTACGGAAGTCTCCGCGGTAGTCTCCGTATCCGTGACCGCAACTGCGGTAGTGCCCGAAAAGACGAGAACTCCCGAAGCAGCCGCAGCCGCGCATTTTATGATTTTTTTCGTATACATAACGATCTCCTTAATAACAAACAGTGGGCTTATTCCGCAGGCTTTTCTTCATGTGCCTTGTTATAAGCCTCCGTGTGCTGTACAGTCGAAAGGTCTCCTGCGACCTCTCCTTCCCTCAGCAGTCTTGCAACTACTATGAATCTCGTATTATCATCGTCGTTATAGCATGTCGAGAGGGTCAGGAGCTTATCTCCGAACCTCATATCAACTCCCGTATCGAGCATCTGCTTTTTGCGGCACTGGTCGATGTAGAAGTTGAAGTCCTCCTCGTTATCGATCTGCTCCATGTTCCAGTAGTGAAAATCGGTATCGTCGTAGTTTCCCGGCGTAACAAGGTAAGAGAATATGACATAGTCGTAATCCCTGTAGTTCGAGCTCACCTTTATAAAAGCATTGGAGCCGTAAAACGCCGAGTTGAGATGATATTTTCTCAGGTCGCCCATCATGGTGCCGTCATACATTGCGTGGCCGTAAAGTATGAGGTTCTCGGTATGCTCAGACTCGTCGCTGCCGAATACATTGCGGTAATCGGCAAAGACAGTGCCGTAAAAGACCTGATTTCTGTAAAGGTCGTGATCGAGGTAATACTCGTTGGAGCCATAGCCCGCAGGCCCGTAAAACGGATCGCCTGCCTTTATATCACCGGGATCGAGAACTATTGGGTTGTGTATGACGGTATTGTCAAGGCTGAGCCAGCCCGCAATATCCTTGTTGTATCGCAAAAGCGACATGGTCCTCGGAGTATATCCCTCCTTAGAGGGAACGTATCCGTATTTTTCCTCCCAGTCCGACGGGATCTCATAGGAGATCTCCGTGGGAGCCTCCGTAGTGGTCATGATTATCTCGTTGGGTGTGGGTACCGTATCCCTGCCCCTGCCAAGGGTAAGAGCGAGGACTCCCAGTGCGACAGCAGCCGCACCTGCGCCCGCCGCCGTTATTATCTTTCCCTTTTTTTCCATTTATCGACCATCTTCCTTCTGTGGGCCATAGGGAACGAATTCTCCGTTCGGATCGTACTTTTCATTTGGCCTTGCCACATAGTAGAGAGAAGGCCATTTTATATTCGGGTTCGGTCTGCTGTTCTGCGTTCCGTATTTCGGTGACTCGCCGTCCCTTAAACGTCTTGCCATTATGATAAGACGGCCTCTCTCCTCGTCCGCCGCAAGACTGGTATTGCAGGTCGAAAGCGTAAGCAGCGGATCGCCGTACTTCACATCGACGTCGTTCAGACGGAGCGACCTCTTCTTCGCCTCGTTGACAAAGTCATAGAATTCATCTTCGTTGGCAAAATCGAGCTTGTTCCAGCAGTCGTACCTTGTTTCGGTATCGTCCGAGGCGTCAAGTATGAAGAATGCGAATATTTTATATATGTATTTCTCGTAGTTCGAGCTGAGATATATCAGTGGATGCTCGCCATAATAGTTCTCGTTCCTCTGATACCACTTGAGGCAGCCGAACATCTGATCATCGTACATATTATGTCCGTAGATCACAAGGTTATCCGAATTCGGATATTTCAGATAGCCGTCCTCGCCCACGTCGTCGAAATGGTTCCTGTAGTCAAGGAAGAGCTCGCCTGCTATATTATCGGTGAGATCGTACTTCTTGTCGAGGTACTTCTCATTGTTTTCAGCCTGGAGTATGGGGTTGTTTACGGGAGTATCGGGGATACTGATGACGCCCACTATCTCATGGTTCTGATCCCAGAGCTTACGTGCGCCGTCCATCATTCCGCCGTAACGTTTCCGTACCTCTCCCTCATCTGTCTTTTCCTCGATGATCTGCGGCTGACGGTCCTCGTAGATCTCATAGATCTCCATGATCTCCCGGGTCTTGTGCTTGCTTGTCCACAGGTCGTAGTAATAGCTGAGCACAAGATAGCCGCACACGAATATCGCTATGACCGAGCAGAGGAAAACTATCTTTCTTATTATCTCAAAGACACTGTCGCCCTTTTCCGGAAACAGTCCTCTCACACGCTTTTTGAAGCTTTTCTTTTTCTTCTTTTTCTTGGGAGCACCCTCCTCAGCTGCCGTCAGCTTCTCAGCCTCCGCAGCAGGCGCTTCCTCAGCGGGAGCTTCTTCCTCTTCCTCAGCTTCTTCCGCAGCCGCGACCGCTTCCGCGACGCTTACTGCCCTGAATACCTGAGTGGTCTCCTTATCCTCGTCCGCTCCGGGCTCCTCGTTTTCGGAGCTGAGCTCTTCATCGCTCCGCAGAGACTCCTCCTCAGGCTCTGCGCTCTCCTCTTCGGGAACGAGCCCGCCGGCAGCGCTTACGGGAATCTCCTCCGCGCCCGCGTCATTATCCTCAGTCACATCGGCAGGCTCCTCGGTGAAGTCCATGACATCCTCAGTGATACCGCTCGGAACCTCCGAAAAATCCTCGGTTATGCTCTCTGCGATCTCGCTGAGCTCCTCCTGTGCGGGAGTCCCGAGGCCCGAAATTATATCCGATATTTCGGCGTCGGCAGCAGCCTTTTCGGCAGCAGCCGTCTCCTCTGCGGCAAGCCTTTCCTCTTCAGCCTTCGCAACGGCTATGGCTTCATCGAGCTCGTCGAGTATATCCTCTGCGGAGGAGCTTTTAGGCTCTTCGGTCGGTCTGGTATTCTCCGAGTCGGCGTCTGCCCTGTTCTCATATGTAGTCGGAGCGACCTCAGCCTCACTGTGTATCGCTCTTCTTATAGCTTTGATCTTTTCAGCTCTTCGCTGAGCCTCCGGGTCTGAGCCGCTGATCTTATCGTTCATCAGTCCGATCCTGCCTCCGTCAGTATTTTTTCTATTGTCTCAAATGCAAAAGCAGCCGCACATCTTCTGATATTGCTCCTGCTCATGTCATTGAGCTTCCAAAGCTCAGGCAGCATGACAGATTCCCTGCCGCATATATCGAAGCCGATATACACTGTTCCCACAGGCGTTTCGGCAGTACCGCCCGACGGACCTGCCACACCTGTAACCGAAACACATACATCAGCGCCTGAGCGAACTTTCAGTCCCCTGACCATATACAGCGCTGTCTCCTCGCTCACTACTCCCCGCTCACGTATAATATCGGCGGGGACACCGAGGAACTCGGTCTTTATACGCTCGGAATAAGTACATATCCCCAGTTCAAAGACCGCAGATGCGCCTGATACTGATGTTATAAGCTCTGAAAGGAGCCCACCCGTACAGCTTTCCGCCGTAGCAATGGTAAGACCTTTCCGTTCTAATAATTTTACAACATTTTCGGCTGTTTTGTCAAGTTTCAGCACATTACATTCAGTAAATTCACTGCTTACCATTATATGCCCTTTCCTGCTTTCATAAACATTATACAAAAACACTGTGATAAATTTGTGAAAAAATTCAAAAAATATCACTCGCAGTAATTAAAAGTCTTCATTTCCGTATTTTCAACGGCTTTCTGTATAAGAGGCTCGAAATCAAAGCTGTTCTGAGCCTTTTCTATGTCCGCCAGCTGAGGCCTTACCTTTGGGTGACGGGGAGTGAACACAGTACAGCAGTCCTCATAAGGGAGGACAGATATATCGAATGTGTCTATCTTACGGGCTGTTTCGATTATCTCGGTCTTGTCCATTCCAACGCAGGGACGGAACACGGGTATGCGGCATACCGCGTCTGTGCAGACCATAGCTGCCATTGTCTGGCTTGCAACCTGTCCCACGCTCTCGCCCGTGATAAGGGCAAGGCAGTTGTCCTTTGCGGCGATACGCTGGGCTATTTCCATCATAAGACGTCTCATTATAATAGTAAAGAACTCCTCGGGGCAGTGATCCTTTATAGCCTCCTGAAGCTCCGTAAAAGGTACGCAGTAGAATGCGATACCTCCGCAGTAGTCGGTAAGCTTCTGACAGAGCTGCTCCACCTTGAGCTGTGCGCGGTCTGAGGTATATGGAGGGCTGACGTAGTGTATGGCAGCGATGTGAACGCCGCGCTTTGCCATCATATAGCCTGCAACAGGGCTGTCGATACCGCCCGAAAGGAGCAGCATAGCCTTGCCGCTGCTGCCAACGGGAAGTCCGCCTGCTCCCTTGATATTCTCGGCATGGACGAAAGCGTTCTCGTCGCGTATCTCAACAGTTACCGTAACTTCGGGGTTCTTGACGTCAACGGACAGGTGCGGGAACTTTTCAAGAAGCTTTCCGCCCAGCTCCATGCATATCTCAGGAGATTTCATGGGGAAAGCCTTGTCCGAGCGCTTTGCGTTGACCTTGAATGTCTTTGCACAGCTCAGCACCTCGTTAAGATATTCATAGCTCTTGCTGCATATGTCCCCGAAGTCCTTTTCGCATACGCAGGCGCGGCAGTATGTAGCGATACCGAATATCTTGCCCACTCTGTCTGCGACTTCGTTGAGGTCGATGTCCTCGTCAAGAGGAGTTATGTATGTTGTGGACTGAGCGCTGGTCAGCTGAAAGCGGCCGAGGGGCTTCAGTCTGCGCTTTATGTTCTTTATGAGCATATCCTCAAAGGTCTTTTTGTTAAGGCCTTTAAGTGCCATTTCTCCGTATTTTACAAGTATCAGTTCTTTCATATTCTTCTCCTATATTATTTATAGTATCTGCGTCAGTGGAAGTAATTTACGCCTTCCTTGGCGTTGCAGTAGCCAACCACGTTTTTCGTATGTTTCATCACGTTTTTATTGTACATCTCCACCTGCTCATCCCTGCTGTAATATCGCAGTTCTTCATCTTTTATGGGGCGATAGCAGGTCCACGCCTCGCAGGGGGCGCCGTCTCTGAACTTTACAACCCAGTACAGCTTTTTCCGGTCAGACAGATAATCACAGCGCCCGCTTTCCGCAACAAGTTCACACGCTTCGATATTCTGTCCTTCGCCCTTTACGATATATTCCCTGTCCGTCGGTATCTGTTCACCCTTTTTTTCGTAAGCTTCAATAACATACGTATTAACAGCTTTCATACAGTAGCTGGCAGATGCATTTTTCTCATCTATTCTATAACCTAAAAAATACTTATTAAAGCTATATACAATAAACAAGCAGCCAAAAATCAGCACAAGCAGTATTATTGCGGCTATGACCAGACCTTTCGGAAACTTCTTCTTTTTCTGTCCCTCTTCCATATTAGCCTCTTACCTTCTCCACGCCCTCACGGAGAGCCTCGCAGAACATATCAAGCTCCGCCTCTGTAGTCTCCGCGGTCATGCTGATACGCAGGGCGCTGTCCGCCCGCTTGTCACGTATGCCGAACTGTCCCAGAACTCCGCTCTGCTGTCCCTTTGAGCAAGCCGAGCCGCTGGACACGTATATCTCCTTGCTTTCAAGGAAGTGGAGCATTATCTCCGAGCGCTTTCCCACAACCGATATATTCACCACATAAGGTGAGCCGTCCTCGGGAGAGTTAACGATAACCCCTTCTATACCGCCAAGCTTTTCAAGCAGATACGCTTTAAGCCCGCTTACCTTCTCATAGCGCTCCGTGATAGTGGGGACAAGCTTTTTCACAGCCGCTCCGAAAGCCGCTATCATGGGAACGCTCTCAGTACCCGAACGTATGCCCTTTTCCTGCTTGCCACCGGTGATAACGGGAATTACGCGGACTCCCTTTTTGATGTAAAGAGCTCCCACACCCTTGCCGCCGTGAATCTTATGACCGCTGAGGGAGATAAGGTCGGCGCAGAGAGCACTTGCCTTTACGGGGAGCTTCATATAGGCCTGCACACAGTCGGTATGTGTGATAATGTGTGGATAACGGCGCTTTACCGCCGAAAATGTCTCCTTAACTGGGAGAATATAGCCTGTCTCGTTGTTGACATACATCATGCTTATAAGGCAGGTGTCGTCATCGCAGGCACTTACGAAATCCGCCGCATAGAAGCGGCCGTCCTCACGGGGAGAGACCCGTACTACCTCGAAGCCCTTTTTCTCAAGGTCTGCGGCAGTCTCCTCAACAGAGGCGTGCTCCACCGCGGAAATGACTATTTTCTTGGCTTTTCTTCCGTAAGCCGCAGAAGCTCCGTGGAGAGCAAGATTATTGCTCTCTGTAGCGCCCGACGTAAAATATATGCATTCGCTGTCCGCACCTATGCCCGAAGCTATGGTCTTTCTTGCGCCGTCCACCACAAGCTGGGCGCTGAGGCCTGCCCTGTGGAGGGACGAGGGATTCCCGTAATTCTCTGTCATGGCTGCCACGGCCGCCTCTACCGCCTCCGGACAGGGCTTTGTGGTCGCAGCGTTGTCAAGGTAAACTTCCATTTCATGTTCCCTTCATTCATTTATAGTAGCATTCTTTTAATTATAGCATACTTTATAAAATAAAGCAAGTTTTTCACACTATCAAACCGAGTTTGTCAGTTGAGAGTTGAGAGTTTATGTGTTCGCTTCGCTCACGCTATTTAAATAATGCCGCTGCAAGCGACACCATAACTTTCAACTCTCAGCTCTCAACTTTTAAAGCGGCGCCGCGCTGCGAAAATATATTCGATTTTTATTGCTTTTTTATAAGGCTTGTGATATAATTGATTTGTATATCTATTTTTTACGGAGGACAAAACATTGAAAAAGAGCTGCGGAAATTTACGCTCTTCAAAAGAAAAATACCTGTCCGCATTCCTTATCGGATTTGTGACCATGCTGTTCACAGTGCTTCCCATGATGTTCACGGAGCGCGGATATTTCATATACTACGGCGATTTCAACGCCCAGCAGATACCCTTCTACAGCCTTGCCAACGATGCAGTGCGCAGCGGCAGCCTCGGCTGGAACTGGTTCACCGACCTCGGCTCGGACTTCCTCACCTCCTACTCCTTCTACCTTAGCGGAAGCCCATTTTTCTGGCTGACCGTACTGCTCCCGCGGGGACTGGTGCTTCGCTCCATGCCGGTTATCCTTGCAGTCAAGCACGGCGTTGCCACCCTCACTGCCTATGCCTATATAAGGCGATTTGTCCGCGGCAGGAACGCCGCTCTCACAGGAGCTCTGCTCTATGCGTTTTCGGGCTTTCAGGTTTACAATATCTTCTTCAATCATTTCCAGGACGTTACCGCACTTTTTCCTCTCATGCTCATCGCCATGGAGGAAAACATCAACTGCCGCCGCAAGGGAGTATTCGCCCTGTCGGTGGCTCTCATGGCCTGCGTGAACTACTACTTCTTCAAGGGTCAGGCGGTATTCCTGATAATCTACTATCTCTTCCGCATGAGATGCAGTGACTTCCGGACTTCATGGAAGAAATTCTTCGGGCTCTGCCTTGAGGCCGTACTGGGCTCGCTCATGGCGGCATTCATACTGCTGCCGTCCGCCGTGGCTCTCATGGGCAATTACAGGATAAAGGAACACCTTTACGGCTCGGAAATGGTGGCATATACAGATCACACCCTTATCCCGAGGATAATACAGAGCTTCTTCATGCCCTCGGATCCTCCCGCATATCCCAATCTTTTCGTATCGGATTATGAAAAATGGGCATCTATCGGCGGTTATCTGCCGTTGTTCTCAATGGCGGGAGTCATCGTGTTCCTGCGCGGCAGAAAAAAGCACTGGGCTTCAGGACTTACGCTCTGCTGCACGGTGTTCGCATTTGTGCCCATACTTAACAGTCTTTTTCAGGCGGCAAACTCCTTCTACTATGCCCGCTGGTTCTATATGCCCATACTCATAATGGCTATGATGACCGCTCAGACTGTTGATGACGAGAAAGCCGACGGCATATTCGGAGTAAAGGTATGCGCCGCTGTGGCGGCTGCATTTGCCGTTATGGGAATGTTCCCACGCAAGCCGGAAAAGGACGGAAAGCCGAAGCTTTTCTCGATGCCTGAGGATAAGCTCTATTTCTGGGTAACTGTCGGCGTGACAGCTCTGTTCATAGTCTGCTCGTACCTCATATTCCGCAGAAAGAAAAAGGGCAGTCTCAATACCGCCTTCCTTGTGTTTGCCACTGCGGCTGCCTCTGTCATATGCGTTTTCACCACCACCCTTTACGGAGCAAACAGCGTTTCCTCCGCAAACGAATACATCGACACCGTCATAGACGCGGAGGACGAGGTATACGAAAAGGTGAGCAGCGACAATTTCTTCCGCATAGACATTACCGAGAACTGCGACAACTATCCCATGGTGTGGGGGCTCCCCTCCATGAGAGCCTTCCAGAGCGTTGTCTGCACCTCTATCATGGATTTCTACAGTTACGTAGGCGTTAACCGCGACGTTGCCTCAAGGGCTAACCTGAATCATTATACTCTCCGCGGACTTCTCTCCGTAAAATATTACTACAAGGAAAAAGCCGAGGGCTACAGCTATGAGGAGCTCCTTGCGGCGGAAAGCGGCGGTCCTTCGCTGTCGCAGCAATCATCATCCGCCGCTTCTGCGTCCGACAACGATGACACGCGGAACGTACTCATTCCCGACGAGCTGCCTTCTTTCAAATATGTGGGAGAGACCGAGCATTTCGAGATATACGAGAACGAGCTGTATATTCCCGTGGGCTTCGCCTATGATACCTATGTATCGTCGGAGTCTGCCGAGGACAAGACAAAGCTCCAGAGGGAAAAGCTGATGATGAAGTCCCTTATCCTCAGTCCCGGACAGATCGAAAGATACAAGGATATTCTCACGGAGTACGATCCCGATAACCACACAGGACTCACCCGCATGACCTATGCAGAATTTTGCCGTGAAAAGCAGCAATGCTGCTCAAAGAGCTTCACCTTCGACAGCAAGGGCTTCACCTCGGTGATCGACCTTGATAAACCCCAGCTGGTATTCTTCAGCGTCCCCTACAGCGAGGGCTGGAGCGCATCGGTAAACGGCAGGGAGGTAAAGCCCGAACGCGTCAGCGAAGGCTTTATGGCAGTAAGAGCCGAAAGCGGTGAAAATACTATAGTATTCAGCTATAGGACGCCATGGCTCAGGGAGGGTATTATCATAAGCCTCCTCGCAGCTGCCGCACTGATCGTATACGTGCTCATATCACGCAGGAAGCGGAACGGAGAGGAGTATGACACAAAGTATTCCTACGACTATGCGTCGCGCGAAAAAATAAAGGCCTCACAGGACTACTGTCAGCGCCTTTTCAATGATAATAACGGAGGTTGAAAATGCATTTACAGGAAAAAACAATGACCAGCGAGTTAAAATACAAGGGTCCCATATTCACCATAACCCACGATACCGCCGAGCTCGAAAACGGCAGGACAGCAGTCCGCGACGTCCTTCATCATCACGGCGGAGTCTGCGTTATCCCCATCACGGAAAACAACGAGATATTTCTCGTGAAGCAGTTCCGCTATCCATTTCAGACGGTGACCCGCGAGGTTCCCGCAGGAAAGCTGGAAAAGGGCGAGGATCACGGCGAATGCGGCAGGCGCGAGCTCCTTGAAGAAACAGGCTATACCTGCTCGGAGTACATCTACCTCGGCGAAATGCTGCCCACTCCCGCTTACAACAGCGAGATAACATATATGTACCTTGCAAAGGGGCTGACCTTCAGCAGCCAGAGCCTCGATCCCGACGAGTTCCTCGACGTGGAGCGCATTCCTCTTGCCGAAGCCGTGAAGCAGGTAATGGACGGCACCATACGCGACGGCAAGACACAGGTGACGATACTCAAGGCGGCAAGGCTCCTGGGAATATAAAAAGACCCGCCGTCAGGCAGGCCTTTATGTAAAAATCCTTATCAGAGAGCTTCAATTTCAGAAGGAGCTTCTGCGGAAGCGTTTTCAGCTTCCTCAGCTTCAAGGATAACTATCTGTCTCTCGTAAGCATCGAGAATAGTCTCCTCAAAGAGCTTTCTGGAAGAAGGTGAGATCGGATGAACGATGTCGCGGAAAATACCGTTTTCGTCTTTTCTGCTGGGCATTGCAACAAAAAGCCTCTCATCGCCCTGAACTACCTTGATGTCATGAACGGCAAGCATATCGTCAAGTGTTACTGATACTACTGCTCTTAGTCTGCCTTCAGACAAAATTTTTCTGATTTTTACATCTGTGATTTCCATAGATTATACCTCCTTATTTGTCTATGCGACTCACGGTCTCGCCGCCGCGGATTTTTTCTTTCTTTATATAGTCTCCGTGGCAGTTAAATTAACCACAGTAACATTATAACTCATAATCCGAAAAAAAGCAAGATATTTTTTAAAAATGCAAGCAATAGCCAAATTGCATTGATAAAAAATTCTAACTCCGCAATATTTTCACCAATATTTCTGCTTTTTTCAAAGGATTTATCTGAATTTAGCTAAACGCTTTTAATTATTAACAAAGCATTTCTTCGGAGCTAAGCTCCGGCATCATATCATTTAATTAAAGAAAGGTGATCATTTTGGATACCAGTATCTTAAACGGAAAAAAGCACATCCACTTCATAGGTATCGGAGGTTCGGGAATGTACCCTCTCGCTCAGATACTCCACTCCCAGGGCTACTACCTGACAGGCTCGGACAATAACGAGACCGAGACCCTCGATGCCGTAAGGAGCATGGGTATACCCGTTTTCATCGGTCAGAGAGCCGAAAATATCGAGGGAGCAGACCTTATTGTACACACCGCCGCTATCATGGCTGACAATCCCGAGCTCATGGCCGCAAGAGCCAGCGGAGTCCCTGTGCTGGAGCGAGCAGACCTCCTGGGAATAGTCACGAGCTGGTACAGTAATGCTATCTGCGTATCGGGAACCCACGGAAAGACGACCACCACCTCAATGATCACACAGATACTCTGCACCGCGGGAGTTGACCTCTCCGCATACATCGGCGGAAAGCTCCCCTGCATAGGCGGAAGCGGCAAGGCTGGCAAAAGCGACATAATGGTGTGCGAGTCCTGCGAATTCGAGGATCACTTTCTCAAATTCTTTCCCGACATATCCGTAATACTGAATATCGACGCCGATCACCTTGACTACTTCGGCACTCTTGAAAATATCATCAAGTCCTTCCGCAAATTCAACGGGAACACCTCAAAATGCATCATAATCAACGGCTCGGACGAAAACTCCATGAAGTCTCTGGAGGGTATCAGCGGCAAGGAGATCATCACCTTCGGCAGGGACAGCTCCTGCGACTACTATCCCGAAAACGTAAAGCATGAAAACGGTCTCCTTACCACCTACGACGCCGTTTACAAGGGGGAAAAGCTGGGCACTGTAACTCTCCATGTGGCAGGTATACACAACGTTCTCAACTCTCTTGCAGCCGTTGCTGCCGCACGTTACGTCGGCGCGGACTTTAAGTCCATACAGAAAGGCCTCGAGGAATTCCGCGGAGCCAAGCGCCGCTTTGAGAAGCTGGGCTATGAAAAGGGCATAACCGTGGTAGACGACTACGCTCACCACCCCACAGAGCTTGAAGCTACGCTGAATGCCGCTATGGAGATGAACTTCAACAGCGTATGGGCGGTGTTCCAGCCCTTCACCTTCTCACGTACAAGCCTTCTGCTTGACGACTTCGCAAGAGTACTACAGATACCCGACCACGCAGTGCTCACCGATATAATGGGAAGCCGCGAAAAGAACACCTACGGGATCTTCACACGCCACCTTGCGGAAAAGATACCCGGCTGCATATGGTTCCCGCAGGACGAGTCCGCGGAATGGACTGACGAGCGCAAATACGCCAACTTTGAGCAGATATGCGACTACGTCTGCGAGCACGCGCAGTCAAGCGACCTCGTAATTACCCTCGGCTGCGGCGACGCATACAAGATAGCCAAAATGATACTGAAAAAGCTTTCGGAGGAGAAATAATATGCTAAAGGATAAGGAAATAGCTGTATTCAACTATATAAAATCCCGTCTGAGCGACGGGCTTTCCCCCTCGGTAAGGGAGATCATGGACGCTATGGGCTTCAAGTCCACGTCCACGGCTCACCGCTACATAGAAACTCTTGTCCGCGAGGGTCTCATCGAAAAATCCGGCAACCTAAACCGCACCCTGCGCCTGCCCAACAGCGGCACCACCTCTGTTCCCGTCATGGGTACAGTTACCGCAGGACAGCCTATAACTGCCGTTGAGGACATCACGGGATATATCGGCTTTGAGGCTCCCGGTGTGGACCCTCAGGAGCTCTTTGCTCTCAAAATACGCGGTGAAAGTATGATAAACGCAGGTATACTTGACGGCGACATAGTAATAGTAAAGCGTGTAAGCTACGCAGAGAACGGCGATATTGTCGTAGCCTTCATCGACCGAGAAGAGGCTACCGTAAAGACCTTCTACAAGGAAAAGGGGCACTACCGCCTGCAGCCCGAAAACGACACTATGGACCCCATTATCGTTGACGAGGTGGAGGTACTCGGCAAGGTGATCGGACTAAAACGCTACTACTGAAACAGCCGTAACAGAATGGTATAAAAAGCTATGAATGAGATAAAAAATACGATCGGTGTTCCCTTTTGCAGCTGCACAGACACAAAATGTCCCTGTCACCCGACAAATCATGACAAGGGCTGCGTGCCCTGCATTGCGAAAAATCTGAAAAACCGCGAGATACCCGTCTGCTTTTTCAAGGCAGCAGGCGGCGAAAAGCCCACCGATGGCTGGCACTTTGAGGATTTTGCCGCCCTTATATCAAGTCTGAATGGACAGAAAGGTCTGTGATCCGCAGGCAGCGCCGAAACACTTCGTTCAGTGCTGCGAAAAAGGAGAACGATATAAAAAGCATACTGGTGAAGCTCCGCGTTCTGCCGAAGGGCTTTATCCTCTGACTCGGCGGAACGGGACTGTGGATAGTTATAGTATCCCTTGTTTATGATAACATAGAGGACACTTTCGGCATCAGGGGCGGAGACATATTCTATGTTATAATTACTGCCTTTCCGGCTGAAATAAGCTGCGGCATACCGCAGCACTGAAAATCGCTGCTGACTCGGACCAGCATTCAGGAATAAGAAAATGTGTGAGGAGATACTTCAGGCAGTAATGGACCGGCTTGAAAAAGTAACGGAAAAATATTCAGGCATTATAGAATGAGATTTTGAGGACGGAAGACAGGACAGCCTTCTGTGCAGACTCGGAGCTTCTCGTTATATAGGTGAACTTATCATATCAATACCTGATTTTCGTCCGTACAGATACGTCGAGTTTCCGGTGCCGAACATCAGCAGGGACGAAATACAGCAGCCTGCGTTCGTATTCCGAGACAGTGACGGCGACAATGTTTCCGATATTATCAGCAGTCCGGATAAATGTATTGCATTTATCGCTTCCGCCGATAATCGTCAGACTGACGCCAAAAATTAATTTTTTTCAAAAAACTCTTCCCTTTTTGCGAAAAATAGTGTATAATGTAAGTTGGTTTAAAATATACCACGGAAAGGACGATACAAATGCTTAATGAAGTTAAGGTCATCATCTGCGGCAAGGAATACAAGATAAAGACCGCAGAAGCCCCGAACTACGTTTATGCTCTTGCAAGAGCGCTGGAGGCTAAGATCAATGAGATCACCGCAGCAAACGGCTCTTCGCCCTATGCTGCTTCAATAATGGTGTCAATGGCGCTTCTTGACGACCTCAACAAGGCCAATCAGCGCCTCGACAATATCCGCGATCAGACAAAGGAGTATGTCGACGAGGCAGGCAGGACCCGTATCGAACGCGACGCCGCTCAGAAGGAGATCGAGGTGCTCAGGTCAAAGATCACTCAGCTTGAAAATATGGTCAAGCTCAAGCAGCTCAAGGACAGCATTTAATGAACAATACCGAGATACTGGCTCCCGCCGGAAGCATGGAGACTCTCCGTGCGGCGCTCAGAGCAGGCGCGGACGCAGTATACATCGGCGGGAAACGCTTTTCCGCCCGCAGCAGTGCAACGAACTTCTCAGAGGAGGAGATCGCAGAGGCAGCAGAGCTGTGCCATAAATACGGCGCAAAGCTGGACCTTGCCGTGAATACGATCATTTCCGACGATGAAGCAGAGGACTTCTGCAAATATGTCATATCCGCCGCCGAAAACGGCGTTGACGCCTTTATAGTTCAGGACTGGGGCTGCGCAGAGCTTATACGGCGCTGTGTTCCGGACGCTGTGCTTCACGGCTCGACTCAGATGTCGGTACATACCGCGGCAGGCGCTTCTCTGCTCAGGGAGTTGGGCTACGCAAGAGTCGTCCCCGCCCGGGAGCTTGACAGGAAAACGATCTCCCGTATATGCAAAACAGGTATAGAGACCGAGATATTCGTACACGGTGCACTGTGTATGTCAGTCTCGGGACAGTGCTATATGTCGGCAATGATAGGCTCACGCTCCGCTAACCGCGGCTGCTGCGGACAGGCCTGCAGGCTTCCCTTCTCCGCTGTGGAAAACAAGGATAAAGCCGCCCTGTCCCTGAAGGATCTGTCGCTGCTCCCCTATGCAAGGGAGCTTGCCGAAGCAGGCGTTGACTCCTTCAAGATAGAGGGACGCATGAAACGTCCCGAATATGTGGCGTCGGCAGTACACGAGCTGAAAGCAGCTCTTGACGGCGAAGCCCCCGATATGAAGCTCCTGCGCGGAGTTTTCTCCCGCGGCGGCTTTACGGACGGCTACTACACGGGGAAACGCACGGATATGTTCGGAGTACGCGAAAAGGACGACGTTATCTCCGCCCATGAGCTTATCCCGAAGATTCATGAGCTCTACCGCTTCGAGCGCAAAGCCTGCACCGCTGATTTCCATGCGGTCATAAAAGCGGGTCAGCCTGTTGTTATAACTGCCGTATGCGGAGATATTTCCGCTTCCGTACAGGGTGAGATACCCGAAAAGGCGGTAAGCCGCCCTACGGACGCTGACAGTCTCGCCAGACAGCTCTCAAAGCTGGGCGATACGGTGTTCCGCTTCGGAAAGCTCACCGCAGAAATTGACGGCGGACTTATGGTCCCCGCCGGAAAACTTAACGAGCTGCGCAGAGCAGTCACGGAGGAGCTCACTTCACTCATTATAAAGAAAAATACTCCCTCATATACTATTTCCCGCGATATACCAAAGCTTACGGACACCGGCAGGGCAGTACCCTCCGGAAAGCCCGCACTTCGTACCTTCTGCCGCAATACAGAGCAGATAATGGCTGCCGGGGAGCTTTCGGAATACCTGATCGTCCCTGAGGAGCTGATAAACAAGGAACTGCTCGGTACCGTGGACAGAGAAAGGATAATAGTCTCTCCTCCCCGCTTCATTGCCGACGAGGACAGGCTCGCACGACGTCTCACGGAGCTCAGGGCTATGGGGCTTGACAGGCTGTACTGTCATACTCCCGACTGCATCGCCATTGGCAGAAAGCTCGGATACAGGCTCCACGGAAGCTTTACTCTCAATGTGTTCAATTCCTACAGTGCGGAATATCTCCGCAGACTGGGACTTGAGGACTGTGTATTCTCCGTCGAGGCAACTCTCCCGCAGACAGACGCCCTGCGTACTGAGCTTCCCATGGGAGCCGTGATATACGGCAGACTTCCGCTCATGCTCACAAGGAACTGTCCCGTAAGGAATGAGGTGGGCTGCGGAAAATGCACGAAAAAGCTGATCGACCGTACAGGACGTGAGCTGCCTGTGATATGCTCGGCGGACTATGCCGAGATACTCAACGCGGACAGGCTCTGCATGACGGACAGGCTCGGCGAGATACATAACATATCCTTCGGCATCCTTTATCTCTCCGACGAGAACGCCGGGGAAACACGGTCAGCACTGAGCTGCCGCAGGCCGCAGGGAAACATCACCCGCGGACTTTATTACAGAGGTATCTGATATGAAACTCACCTTCAAAAAGCTGGATCCCAAAGCGGTGATCCCCTCCCGTGCAACTCCGGGAAGCGCAGGCCTCGATCTGTGCGCCTGCCTCGACTCCCCCGTCACTATTGCTCCGGGAGAGATAAAAATGATACCAATAGGTATCACTGCTCAGCCTGATTCTGACGATATAGCTCTCCTCATCTACCCCCGCTCGGGGCTCTCCTCAAAATTCGGAGTATCCCTTGCAAACTGCGTGGGCGTGGTGGACAGCGACTACCGCGGAGCATGGTTCGTCCCGCTAATCAATCACGGGAGCGCCCCTTTTACCGTGGAACACGGTATGCGGGTGGCACAGATGATCCCGACACGTATATTAATGCCCGACATCGAGGTAAGCGACGAGCTCTCGGAAACAGAGCGCGGAAACGGCGGCTTCGGTTCATCGGGAATTAAATAAATCATGAATAACAAAAGATAGGAGATATTACTATGAAAAAGACCTTATACTTTCTGCTGCTTCTTATTTGTGCATGCGTACTCGGCGGAGTCCTCGGAAACGTTTCTTCCGGCTCATTCGCATGGCTGGGCTATTCACGCGGATTTGACTTCCAGCCGGGCACATTCATAAACACCGACGTTATTTCCCTTACCTTCGGTATTTCCATGAGCATAAGCGTTGCGCAGGTCATCTTCATAATCATCGCTATATACGCTTATATCAAGACCGTGGGCAAGGTAGTGCCCGACGGAAAATAATGGCCCTGTCCTTTTCGACAGTTTTTTCTGCGGTATGATACATTAAGTTCCCGTATTGTACCAATATTCCTCACGAAACGAAAAAACGCGCCGGAAAACATTGTACATACCACCCTTCGGTGATATAATATTATTAAAGAATTATAGCATATTTTAAGGAGCTGCAAAATGTTTACAAAAGATATTGGCATTGACCTCGGTACGGCTAATACACTCGTATATATGCGGGGAAAGGGTATTATAATAAGAGAGCCCTCTGTAGTAGCCGTCAACACAAGAACGGATAAATGCCGCTATGTTGGCAAGGAAGCCAAGGACGTCATAGGAAGGACCCCCGGCTCTATCGTTGCCGTGCGTCCCCTGAAGGACGGAGTCATCGCCGACTTCGACATAGCTACCACCATGCTTCAGGAATTCATCAGAAAAGCCCTGAAGGGTACATTCTTCACAAAGGCTAACGTCATCATCTGCATACCCTCGGGAGTTACGGCCGTTGAGCGCCGTGCAGTGCGCGAATCCTGCAAGAAGGCAGGCGCAAACAACGTACTCATTATCGAGGAGCCAATGGCTGCCGCCATAGGTGCGGGACTCCCTACCAACGAGCCCGCGGGAAGCATGATTGTGGACATCGGCGGCGGAACCAGCGAGGTGGCTGTCATCTCAATGGGCGGCATAGTTGCTTCACGCTCCGTAAGGTGCGCAGGCGACGAGTTTGACGCTGCCATAATCAACTACATAAAGAAAAAGTACAACCTCCTTATCGGTGAGCGTACAGCCGAGAACATCAAGCTCGATATCGGATCCGCATTCCCCAGTGAAAAGGAGGAATCACAGGAGATAAAGGGCAGGAACCTACTCAACGGACTCCCCGAGAATATTACCGTTACCTCCGCGGAGATACGCGACGCTCTCGTAGAGCCCCTTTCAAGAGTCATCGACGCCATAAAGTCCACCCTTGAGGAAACTCCTCCCGAGCTCTCCGCAGATATAATCGACCACGGCATCACACTGGCAGGCGGCGGCGCTCTGCTCCGCGGTCTGGATAAGCTCATAAACCGTGAAACAGGTATGCCCGTGTATATTGCGGAATTCCCTCTCGACTGCGTTGCAGAGGGTACGGGCAGGATACTTGAGAATATCAGCGATTATCAGGACGCTCTCACCGAAAACGTCAAGTACTATTAAGGAGGAGCTCCATGCGTGATTTCATAAAAAGCACCAGATTCAAGGTTCTGCTTGCTTTTCTCGCCTTTCTCGTAGGCATAATGGTATATGCCGTCACCAAGGGCGGCTATTCCGTCTCGGGAGCTTCTTTCATCAATACGGTGACAAAGCCCTTCCGTATCGCCTCCAACGGCATAAGCTCAAAAATGGAGCATACGGTGGATAAGCTTTCCAACGCCGACAAGTATTTCGAGGAAAATCAGCGGCTCAAGGAAAAGATCGGCGAGCTCAACGCCCAGCTCACGGACTACGACGCTATCAAGGCAGAGGTGGAGGAGCTCCGCAAGTTCGTTACCATAAAGGAGACCCACGACGATTATATACTCTCACAGCCCTGCGGCGTTATAAGCTATGTGACCAACGATCCCTTCAAGTCCTTCACTATTGACAAGGGCAAGGCTGACGGAATACTCGTGAACTGTCCCGTTGTTACCGCAGAGGGCCTCGTAGGCATAACCGTAGAGGTATCGGAGCATATTTCCACAGTCAGGACCATTCTCTCTCCCGACCTTTCGGTAGCGGCTGTCGCTTCCTCGTCAGGGGCGGATCAGGGAATAATCGAGGGAAGCATTCTTGCCTCGGAAAACGGTCAGACAAGACTTATACACGTTCCGAAGAAAAACAAGCTCAAGCGCGGTGATCTTATGATAACCTCCGGCAGCAGCGGACTCTTCCCAAAGGATTACCCCATAGGCACCATACAGAATATCGGCTTCGATTCAAACGGACTTTCCGTATGCGCCGACATACAGCCCTGCGTTGATCCCTCTCGTCTTACCTCGGTTATCGTCATAATCGATTTCAGCGGTAAAAAGGAGGACGGCGATGAAGATTAGGACCACCCGTGAGCAGAGAATATTCCGCTTCAAGACCACTCTGCGGTGGGTAATGTATTATCTGCTCATTTTCATAAGCTTCATCATAATGACATCGGGAACATGGTACAAGCCCATAATCCTCGTCCCACTTGCTCTGGGCATAGCTATAAACAACAATATCTACGCCTCAGCTCTTACGGGAGCGGTATGCGGCTACCTCATCGATATAGCCTGCGGAAAGCTTTTCGGCTTCAATGCGGTGATACTCACCTTCTTCTGCATTGCCGTAAATCTGCTTTTTGAACTTTATCTCAGGGACCGATTCATAAATTACATTATCCTGACAACAATAGTATCATATATACAGTGCCGTCTGGATTACAAGTTCTTCTATCAGATATGGGGCTACGAGAACGTAGGCAGGATCTTCGCCAGAGTTACTCTCAGAGTGTGGATCTATACCGTAATATCCGCGGTATTCGTATATCTGATACTGAAGCTGGTGAACAGGCTCCTCATGCCCAAGGAGCACCTTACAATAGAGGAAGCCATAAACACCAATCTCCAGGCCGAAAACAGAAGATAAAACCGTCCGACCGCACCCGAAAGTGCGGTCGTCATTGTAAAGCCGGAAGAAAAAGAAGGGCTTTATAAAGGAGGAACAGGATTGAAAGGATTTGCGGAAAATCTTAAATCTATAATCATTATTCTCATGGTAGTTCTCCTTGCGGGACTGAGCTCCATGAGACTTATGAGGATACAGGTGGTAGGCGACAAGGACATAGCTACTCCCCGTCAGTACGAGCCCGGCACCCTTATATACAAAAAGGGCATAAAGGCTACCCGCGGCGAGATAATCGACTTCAGCGGCAATACCATCGTCACCAACGAGCCGAGGACAGACCTTGTGCTTCAGATGGCCTTCTTCCCTACCGACCTTCAGGAGGGCAACAAGGCTCTTCTCGGGATATACAGAGCCCTCGAGAAGAGAGGCTATAAATTCAAGGAGACAATACCTGTCTCGTTCAATAAGCCCTACATCTTCACCTCAAAGGATACCGAGGAGCTGCTGTCAGACCTTAATCTCAATGTATACGCTACTGCCGAGAACTGCATAGACAAGCTCATCTCCGACTATGAGATAGACGAGAAGTACACCGACGAGGAAAAACGTATCATCGCAGGTATGCGCTATCAGATGATAGACAAGGACTTCTCCTACAGCAACGATCTTCTCCTTGCCGAAAAGGTGGACGAGCAGACCGTCATCGAATTGAAGGAGCTCGGCAACTTCTTCCGCGGCATCGAAGCCATAGACGCTTCCGACCGCAAGATAGTCCGCGGAGACATACTCCCCCATGAGATAGGCACGGTGGGTCCCATATATGCGGAGGAGTACGACGATCTCAAGTCAAAGGGCTACAGCTATAACGATACCCTCGGAAAAAGCGGTATCGAAGCCGCTATGGAAACCCAGCTCCGCGGCATGAACGGCGAGGAACAGATAGCCGTCAAGGACGGAGTTGTCCGCGATATTAAAAATATAGCCGAGGCTGCCTCGGGAGAGACCATAAAGCTCACCGTTGACGGAGCCTTCCAGCTCAAATTGCAGAATATACTGGATAACTTCCTTGATTATACCTTCCCCGGCATAAACCCCAATCCCAGCGTTCTCAAGGGAAACTGCGGAGCTATATGCGTACTCGATGCCAAAACAGGAGCCGTAAAGGGCATGGCTACCGCTCCCACATACAACCTCAAGGACTATGTGGAGAATTACGAATATTTCTTGCAGGCAAAGGATACTCCTCTCGTAAACCGGTGCAGCTACGGCCTGTACCGCCCAGGCTCCACCTTCAAGACCGTTACTGCTACCGCAGGTCTTAACGAGGGCATAGTCACCAGCGGAACTCCCCTTGTCTGCAACATGGGATACGACTTCTACGGAACTCACTATTCCTGTACGGGACTTCACGGAAATATCACCATACGCCACGCTATAGAGGTATCCTGCAACTCCTACTTCTACGAGCTCTCACGTATGCTCGGTATCGACAACATAACAAAATATGCCAAGCTCTACGGACTCGGCTCCCATACGGGCATTGAAACAGGCGACGCAGAAGGCTACCTCTGTAACCCCGAGACCTTCGCCGAGCACGGTCAGGAATGGTACGTAGGATATGTTATTCAGGCAGGTATCGGTAACCAGGACTGCGGCATGACTCCGCTGCAAATGGCTGTTGTGGCAAGCACCATTGGCAACCGCGGTGTAAGATATCAGCCCTACCTTGTGGACAGCTACTATTCCTACGGCTCACGTCAGCTCATAAAGAAGACCGAACCCGTTATCGCAAATCAGATAGAGCTGAACACTCCCGACCTCTACGATTATATAGTAGGCGGTATGATGGACGCAGCAAAAAGCATGCCTGCAAGATACTCCCTTACAAACCTCGGCTACGACGTGGCTATAAAGACAGGTACTCCTCAGACAGGCCGCAACCTCAACGAGCAGAACTCTTTCTTTATCGGCTTTGCGCCTGCAAACGATCCCGAGGTGGCCTTTGCGGGAGTCGTCGAGAGCGGTGAATATTCAAAATATATGATCAGGGATATGCTTCTGGCATATCAGGAGTGCTACGGACTAAACGGTGTAAAGCCCACCAAGCAGAAGCTCCCCGACGAATACCGCCCCGTGCTTGTAACGACTACAGCACCAAATGCTGCTGCAAATAACCAGACCACCTCCACCGCAGCTGCTGTTCCTGCTGTTCCGGAGGAGAGCTACACAGAGCCCGCAACGGAAGCGTCGGGCGAACAGTGGACTCAGCCCACAACTCAGTTCTGGACTCAGGCAACTCAGCCTGTACAGACCACCGTCCCTGTACAGCCATGGACGGATTATCCGATAGTGATCGCAACTGTCCCCACTATCCCCTATGAGCCCTATGTCCCCCCGGCAGACCAGTCTCAGGAACCAAACTGACAGATCAATCCGCAGCCCGGCATAAGCCGGGCTGTTTTTATAGGATAAAATGAATAAATGCAGATAAACCGTTCATAATACTGTCGGAGGTGTTAGTGTGAAAAAAAACCAACTGACCGACAATAATTACGGAAAAGGCTCAAAGGGCTTCTACGCTGCTCTCGGAATAAGCGCTGTAATGATAGGAGCCGCCTGCCTTTTCGCTCATAATCAGGGCGAGGATCTGAACAGTATCAGACAGAACGCCCCCAAAAATGCGATAGTACGCGACGCAGCTGCGGGGAGACCCGTTACAGGCATACCCAAAGCAACAACACGTCCTGTTATCACCACGGCTGTACGGACGGAAAGAACTCATGTTACCGCTCCTCAGCCCGTAACCATACCCGCTGCCGAAATAACCGTGGACGGGCCCGTCGAGGTGGACAAAAACTTCCTCGAACACTCTCAGCCTGCGGCTGCGGACAAGCTGGAGGCTGCAAAGCAGCCCCTTGCCGATATGAGCAGCGTCATAAACGAATTCAGCGGCGGAGAGCTGGTCAAAAACGCCACCACAGGCTCGTGGCAGACCCATAACGGCGCCGACATTTCCGCAGAGGTGGGCGCCGACGTATACGCCGTCAGCAGCGGAGAGATCAGCGTGGTAAAAAATGACCCGCTGTGGGGAGTAACGGTCGTTATCGACCATAAGAACGGCTTTACCACTAAATACTGCGGCCTCGGAGCCGACCTTTCCGTACAGCAGGGAGATACCGTCAGCAGCGGCGACGTTATAGGCGCAGTGGGAGAAACTGCGGATATAGAGAGCTCCCTGCCGCCTCATCTGCATATTGAGATAACTCACAACGGCGGATATATCGACCCCATGACAGTTCTCGGCACACAATGAAAAAAGGATCACTTCCGACAGACGGGAGTGATCCTTTTCTTGACATATCTGCGTATTTGTGATAGAATATCATTTATTACAATATACGGAGGTCCATATATGAATGCACTTGTCATGAATTGCAGTCCGGTACGCAGCGGAGCTACTGCGGAGACAGTCAGTATCATTGCCGGAGAGCTTTCAGGCACATTTGATACAAAGGCTGTATGTATCGACGATTACAGCTTCGGCTTCTGCCGCGGCTGCCGCAGCTGCCACAGTACCGCTGTCTGCGTTCAGAGTGACGATACAACCCTGTTGATGGCAGAATTTGACAATGCAGACATTATAGTCTGCGTATCCCCCTCCTACTGGGCAGACGTTCCCGCTCAGTTCAAGGCCTTTATCGACAGATGCACGCCCTGGTGCAATACCCATGAGCCTCACGCAAAACTGAAAAGCGGCAAAAAAGGCTATACAGCCGTTCTGCGTACAGGTCCGAACATGAAGGAATGTCAGCGTATTATCGGTACAGTAGAGCATTTCTACGGTCACCTTGAGATAGAATGCTGCGGAAGCCTCGGACTGTGCTCTGTCGAATGCAGGGAAGACGTACTGCCGAGAAAGGCAGAGATAATTTCATTCTGCAATATCATAAAAAGCCCGGAGACCTGACGGTCCCGGGCTTTTCTGTCTTTATCTGGGCGGAAGAAACATATTAAGGGTATTTACGAATTTAAGAACGTTTCCCTCATTCTTGGACTTCGCCATAAGCTCCACTCCAAGATTTGAAACGCTTGTGATATTCACGCCCGTTCTGCCGTCGGGAAGAACTCCCATACTTACATTCAGCTTCTCGCCCCATGTAAAAAGGGATATACCGTTGCTGAACTGCACTCTGTAATTGTTCCTGTCGGAGTCACAGAGCTTCAGTTTGAGCTGTGCAGCTGTACGCATTACCGCGTCAAAAACCGCATTTATATCATAGTTGTACACATAGCTCTGTCCGTAATTGCCCCATGCCATTGCTGTTTTCTCCTGTACGGGATCAAGCCTTGTTTACGCTTCCGAAGAGCTCCATCTTCTCCTTGACCTTAGCCTTGATAGCCTCAACGCCGGGTGCGAGGAGCTTTCTGGGATCGAAGCCCTTGCCCTGCTTGTCCTTGCCTGCCTCTATATAGCCTCTTACAGCCTCTGCGAATACAAGCTGGCACTCTGTATTTACGTTGATCTTTGCAACGCCCAGTGAGATAGCCTTTGTGATCATATCGTCGGGGATACCTGTACCGCCGTGGAGTACGAGAGGCATCTCGCCTACTGCCTTGTTTACAGCCTCGAGAGTCTCAAAGCTGAGTCCCTCCCAGTTGTCGGGATATACGCCGTGGATATTGCCGATACCTGCTGCAAGGAAGTCAACGCCGAGATCAGCGATCATCTTGCACTCTGCGGGATCTGCACACTCGCCTCTGCCGATAACGCCGTCCTCTTCGCCGCCGATAGCGCCTACCTCAGCCTCGATGGAAAGGCCGAGATTGTGAGAAGCGTTTACAAGCTCTGTTGTCTTTGCAACGTTCTCAGCGATCGGGAAGTGTGAACCGTCGAACATAATAGATGTGAAACCAGCCTTAATGCACTTGTAGCAAGCCTCGTACGAGCCGTGGTCAAGGTGAAGTGCAACGGGAACAGTGATACCGAGAGACTTGTCCATAGCTGCCACCATATCGGCAACTGTGTTGAAGCCGCACATATACTTGCCTGCACCCTCAGAAACACCGAGGATAACCGGTGAATTGCACTCCTGAGCTGTCTGAAGGATAGCCTTTGTCCACTCAAGGTTGTTGATATTGAACTGACCTACTGCGTATTTGCCTGCTCTTGCTTTCCTGAGCATTTCTGTAGCTGAAGTTAACATAAAAATAATTCCTCCTGAGAATTCATTTACGGGGAAAAGGACCCCATCGTTAATATTATATCATAGCTTGCCGTCAATTGCAAGAGTTTAATAAAAAATTAGCAATAATAGCCTTTTGTAGCAAGTAGTGAGTAGAGAGTAGTAATTAGTAAGTAGAGAATAGTGAGCAGAACTAAGCTGGGAATGCTGCCCCGGGGTCCAGTGAGTTCAAAAAGGAGTCTATCCTAAAATTTGTGTAAACCTCTGAAGTAGTGTATAATAGAAGAGACACTACTTCGGAGGTTTTAATTATGAGCAGAAGGCGAAGAAACGAAACAGAAGAGCAGCGTGCAAGAAG